>TARA_B100001093_G_scaffold154979_2_pt1 | contig 15772 bp, 13 predicted proteins | sample TARA_B100001093 | Tara Oceans TARA_B100001093 (sample SAMEA2623116) | marine metagenome | biome: marine biome (ENVO:00000447); feature: surface water layer (ENVO:00002042); material: "saline water (ENVO:00002010), including plankton (ENVO:xxxxxxxx)" | depth 5 m
CGGTCGAATTCGAGGAGCATTGTTTGGGAGAATCAGTATTTTCAATCGTTCTCACGGGTTCTGGTTCTGGACATCATTGACATTTGTATTCTGTGGCGACCTTTGGGTATTAGCCGTACGAGAAGGACATTTGAGCGATGTGGCGCTGTTTGTAATTTGAGGTAATGGAAATGACTGAAGAATTCAAGAAATACGAATACGATGTAATCGTCATAGGTGCTGGAGGTGCTGGTCTACGAGCTGCTATTGAAGCGGCAAGGAGTGGTGCAAAAACGGCAATGATCACCAAGTCTCTGCTTGGTAAAGCGCACACGGTCATGGCCGAAGGCGGCTGTGCTGCAGCATTACAGAATGCAGATCCTCGTGATGGATGGAAGGTTCACTTCCATGACACCATGAAAGGAAGTAAATGGCTTGCAGACTGGCGAATGGCTGAGTTACATGCCAAAGAAGCACCTGACAGAGTTCGTGAATTGGAAACATGGGGTGCAGTCTTTGACCGAACTACTGAAAACACAATCAATCAGCGAAACTTCGGAGGACACACGTTCCCAAGACTCGCTCACGTTGGAGATGCTACGGGTTTGGAACTTATTCGAACCTTACAGGAAAGGGGTATTCACGAAGGAATTGATATTTTCATGGAATACACCGTTCGGCATCTACTCAAAGAGGGCGACAGAGTAACTGGGTGCGTTGCATATACCCGAGTTGACGGTGATTTCCATGCCTTCTCCGGCAAATCTGTCATTCTTGCTACCGGCGGAATAACCCGCTGCTGGTCAGTCTGCTCAGGTTCATGGGAATATACTGGAGACGGTCATGCTCTCGCTCTTTGGGCTGGTGCCGAATTACGCGATATGGAGTTCGTTCAATTCCACCCTACTGGCATGGTATGGCCTCCTTCAGTGAGAGGTATTTTGGTTACTGAGGGCGTTCGTGGAGAAGGTGGCCGATTAACAAATTCAGAAGGAGAGCGTTTCATGTTCGACTATGTCCCAGAAATGTTTGCTGGTGACCATGCCGACTCGATTGAAGAATCGGATCAATGGGTTGAAGAAGTCGTTTCAGGAAAATTAGCGACAGTCCGAAGGCCTCCCGAATTACTTACTCGAGACGTTGTAGCCAAGGCTATCAATTCAGAAGTCAAAGCTGGACGTGGCTCCCCTCATGGTGGTGCTTTCCTCGATATTTCACATCGTGGTGAAGAAGCCATTCTGAAGAAACTTCCCTCAATGCATCACCAATTCAAAGAATTAGCAGGCGTTGACATCTCCAAAGAACCAATGGAAGTTGGGCCAACAGCCCACTATGTAATGGGTGGTGTTCGCGTAAACGCAGAGACCCAAGAAAGCAACGTCCCTGGGCTTTATGCATGTGGCGAAGTTGCTTCCGGCTTGCATGGAGCGAACCGCCTCGGTGGAAACTCCCTGTCTGATCTTATCACATTTGGAAAAAGGGCTGGAGAATTCGCTTCAAAGCGAGCCAAGGACCTCGCTCAGCCGGGCATCGATGATGCACAAGTGCAATCTGCAATTCAAGTCATGCTCGCTCCTCTCGAAAGAGAAGAAGGCGAGAATCCTGGCCTTATTTACGATGCTATGCGCGACATGATGCAAGCAAAGGTGGGAATCATTCGAACAAAAGAAGAAATGACTGAAGCCATGGATGATTTGAAGGCTTTTGATGAGCGTCAATCAAAGTGTTTCCCCGGCACATCACGTAAATACAATTCAGGATGGCATCAAGCATTAGACCTCAAGAATATGGTTGATGTTTCTATTGCTGCGACCCTTGCAGCGCTAACTCGTGAAGAAAGTCGGGGTGGCCATACACGCGATGATTTCCCAGGTGAACTTGAAGAATGGGGTAAAATTGTAAATATTGTTTACATGGAAAAAGGCGAGATTAAGATTCGCCAAGAACCTGTTGAAGAAATGCGTTCCGATCTAAAAGATGCCATCAAAGAAGTGAAGTCAATGATTGCTGAACGTGCTGCTGAACAAGAGGGTGAGAAGTAATGTCACTCAAAGGTAAGACTCAGGAGTTCAAAATCCTTCGCGGAGAAGGTGAGGAGGCTGCTCTTGAAGAGTTCACTATTGAACTGGATGAAGGCATGGTCGTTTTGGATTGTGTGCACCGTATTCAATACGAACAACAGCCCGATTTATCGGTTCGTTGGAATTGTAAGGCTGGTAAATGTGGTTCATGCTCAGCTGAAATCAATGGCCGTCCACGATTGTTATGCATGACTCGTATGAGTGATGTTGTGGCAGAAACTCCTGAAGGTCAGCCTATTGAAATCCGTCCGATGAAAGCCTTCCCTCATGTCAAAGATTTGGTGACGGATGTTTCGTGGAATTATGAAGTCGCTCAAAGAATTAAACCTATTAATGGACCAGAAGAAATGAACTGGGAGTTTAATCAAATGGAAGCTGACAGAGTTCAACAATTCCGAGAGTGTATCGAATGTTTCCTCTGTGTAAACACGTGCCACGTATTACGTGACCATGCTTTGTTCGACGACTTTGCAGGCCCTCGGAATCTCGTTCGCCTTGCTCAATATGAGATGCACCCACTGGACCTCGAAGACAGAGTTCCTGAAATCAAAAAGGAATTTGGAATTGAATACTGCAACATCACACGGTGTTGCACCGAAGTTTGTCCTGCTGGTATTCAAATCACCGATGATGCAATCATTCAGTTGAAAGAGCGAGTTGTTGATCGATACTATGACCCTCTTCAGCGCATATGGCGCACCATTACTCGTCAAAAAGTCCGGTACTGAGATGGTCACGTGTCACAAGCGTACGAAAGTGCACGTGGTATATCCGCAGTAATTTTTGGAGGTGCGCTGGTTTGGGTAGGAATCCAACATTTCATTGATACTGCATTTTTTACGCCAATTGTGCCAGAAGTTCTCGGCTTCCCAGATTTTTGGGTTTATGTAAGTGGGCTTGTAGAAGTGATTCTTGGATTGGGACTTATTATTAGAAAATCAAGAAGAAGGGCTGGATTTTCAACCGCTGTATTTCTTGTTTTGATTTACTGGGCAAATTTGAATATGTGGATCAATGATATCAGTGTCGGAAGTACGAATTTCTCAACCTCTGGCCATATTACTCGAGCAATCGTTCAAGTTGGGATGATATGGCTGTCGCTGTGGATTGCGAAATGGCCACAAAGAAAGGAAAGTTGAGGCTCCAAATCTCTCCGAAGAGAGAAATGAAGCGGCGACCCTTGCGGGGACAAACTTGATTTTCAAGTTTGAAGAACTGACTATCAAGCAGATACGGAATCAAAGGTGTTCGATTCCGGACTTCTTGACGTTGGCCTTCTTGATCTTGTCAGGAAGCCAAGCAGGTCCATTAGCTGGCTTTGGAACCATGCTAATGCTGCCAGTAAAGACGTGGACACGCTTGGTGCCACGCTCTCGTAGGCGTATGTTCGTATGTCCGCGGGTTGCAGCTTTGAGGGCTGCGCCACGGGGTTGTTTGCTAGCAAAAACCTGGCTCGTATCTTTTCCGTTCTCCATGAGAACAAAGTATTTTTTATCAGACATTTTGGATTACCTCCGATAATTGACAACTTAGTCAGGTATATAGTATTTAGGGCGATAAAACGCTATACTGCGCCCTATAAGCGCCGCAGTGACCCTTTCGGATTACTGTTTTTGGCACACTAAGCCGCAGTCTATCGTTTAGAAAAGAGGATGTTTTCGGCACCAAAATCCATCTATGGAAAAATCACATCGAGATGAATTTTAATTAACAATTTACGACTACGAATTCGATTCAATTTTGGTTTCCTTGAGATTCGAGAACTTGAATTTGTTCATCGCTGAATACCACCCACTGGACCAGTGTCCAACCCTCCGGCATTTCACCCTCAAGCCAAAGACGATACTGCTCATCTGACCATCCAGTTGGTTTCTTCAATTCAGCAGAATCCTTGAGAGGAATCTCTTCTGGTTCTTCTTGTGATACCCATAATGGATCTTCCACTTCTTTGGGCTTTTTCAAAAGCAGCGTCAAACCAAGTAAACCGAGAAGAAGAACAAACACAAACATGACAATGCTTGCTGAAGAAAAAGAAGTTTTGACTGCTCCATCATCTAAAGTAGATTGCTGGCATGTATCACAAACAGTTTCGGGGAGTAAAGTGAATTCAATTTTTGAAGAATTCGATTGGGACCATGAATCGATACACGTCACTTCTACCTCTATGGTAAGGTTACTCAAAATGCCTGTTGTGGGGAACTGGAATGCTAAATCTGCTGAAGTGGAATTTTGAGGTTGAAGCGTTACTTGCAATTCTGCCAATTCAGACTGATTATGAGAGATTCGTGCAGAGCATAACAAATCGTCAATTCCATCTGCATCGGTTACAGACCCCGTGAATGAAAGCAAATCGCCCGCAGTAAGGTTTTGACCTGCTTGGAGCATCGTTTGAGGAGCGGCATGATAGAACTCAAGAGGGAGATTCAACGACTTTGACAATCCGTCCACGTCTCGTACATTAAACAGAATCTGACCCTCGCCATCGATGAAAGTTCCATCAAGACGTAGCCTAAATTTGTGCAATTGCTCATCAGCTGCAAGCGAAGAATTGAGGGAAAGACAATTTTGAATCGATGGATCGTCAGTACTAATTTCGCCTAATGATGGTGCAGAAACTGACCAACCTAACTGGCTTAGCGTTGTCTGCATTGAAAGAATCGGCCGTTCACTTTGCAGATGTACGAGCAAATATCCGGTGTTTCCAAACCTGAGTGAAGTAATGGCACCGTCTTGATCACAGAGGTGCGAAGAAAGAACTTCTGGAGTGGTTAGAAGTAAAGGTAGCGTGTAGAATTCACTCAACAGTGCGCCATGTTGTCCAGTTATTTCCAGCCGAAGTTCAAGTTCACCTCCTTCTAATGCATCTGTGATATCTGGCAATTCTAAGAGAAGTGGGGAACCAATGTTTTGTGCGTCCACTGGAACTGTTCTTTGTTCAGCACCTGGCCATTGAACATGTAAATCTCCAGTAACTGATGATGAAGGGTCATCTGAATCTGAAATATGAATTCGGGCGAATTCATTTCCTCCACCTCGCACACTGTCTAAAACAAGTCCATCGCTGTCAACAATTTCGATGGTAGCGAGAGGTGCACGATCGCTCACTGAAAGAACACGTGATTGAAGGAGGGTCCCATCGGTCTGCCTAATTTCAAAAACAATGTCTTCAAGTGTAGTACTGACGTTTCTTAAGTACGAGCCATGGTAACAGTGGTGACTGGAATCAACCTGAGAAGCATAACTGATGTTGAACACCTGTCCAACAGACGCTGTTAGAATGGGCTGTTGTTCAAGAAGGTCATAATCTGCATCCAAAACACACATCGTAACGTTTGCCACTTCTCCACGGAACAACCCTCCTGTAGGGCGGTATGGAAGTTGATTGACTCCAGACCATGAAGGTGAGTCAACGCCTTCAAAATGAGGACCAAACCATTGAGCCTGAGCATCGACAACCGTTGCGATATCTGTCTCCAGGGCAACACCAACTTGTTGGCTCTCATCGAATGCTTTCGCTCTCAAAACTAAATATCCAAGTTCGAGAGAAGTTGGTAGAGTGATAGAGGACTGCCAGCGCAATGAATCCACTCGACCCGTGGAGCGAGTAACCCACTGAAGGCCAGAAAGGTTGGATAGGTTCTGGGCTACAGCCCAATCGACTTCTACCGATGTTACATTGATGTCGTCGCTTGCTTCAATGGTGCAGATGAAATTATCCCCTCGCGCATAGACTTCAGCATCACAGTAGATACTTTCAACTGTTGGAGGTGCATTAACCCATATTCGCATGGTCACTAAATTATTCGCTAAGTTTCGCTCAGGAGAGTCCGTACTTGCATTCGTGTATCGAATGCGTAGATCCATCCATCCCATCTTTTCTGGAACAATACTCAAGTTATACAATACTCGAGAGCCATTTTTATCACCGCTGGGCAAAGAAAGATTCCCACGATACATCTCGACATTCCCTTGAATATCCTGAACCAAAAGGGTGCCATTGGAAGAAGACATTCCTAAATTTTCAATGGCCAATTGTATTTGCGTTGGTTGCATGAAAGAAGCGTTTTGAATCTGACGAACATCAACCAGGTTGATATCGTGATTCAAATCCGCATAGGGAGCCATCTTCGGGTCACCTACGGTCACACCCATCCAACCTGCCTGTAGGTTTGCTGCTGCATGGGATTCTGCTAAATTGAACCCTTTCGCATACATCATCATCAATGTACTCGGTGAACCTACTGCAGTGAGATATGGTTCGTAAACATAGCCTTTAGCGCCTGAAACCCCATCCTCGAGTAAATCTGCAATGAGCGATTGCCCATAACTTGTATCCCAATTAAATGAGCGACCACTGGTCGACACTGCCGTTTCTGCAATTGAGCCATCCACCCAAGAATTATGCGGACGAATTGGACGCAGGTTCATTGTATCCAGATAAATTGAGCCGTCAGTTGAAGTAGCTACAAGGTCTAAGGGAACCCGAATTCGAAAAGAACTGACATTGCTGCTCGGACGGAAACGCAGGGTTTTCGATTCCCATGATGGTGCGAAGTTTTTTCCACCAGATTGGTTACTTGATAGAACAGTTCCATTTTCATCGAGACCTTCAACTTCAATCGTAAACTCTCCATACACATCGCCCAATCGCTGACCATGTAGGCTGATAATCCATGCGTGGTCTTGAAGATACTCGGGGAAATCATAGGTCTGTTCTATGGAAGCAACAGCCTGTCCATTCCCCGAATAAGCTGAGCAATCCTTGTAGATATCGCGATGTAAAGTCGTAATTTCATGGTCCTCAAGGGCCGAATCCCAAATCATAACATTGTCAATCATACCTTCAAAATATGCATTACCACCACGGTTAACTCCCAATTTATACAAATCAAAATTATTGAGCGCTCCCAAGGGGAAAGTCGTGGTTCTAACCAAGACACCATCGAGGTATTGACGCGCAACACCGTTGTCAAAAACAGTGACTAAATGCATCCATTCTTGGGCTTCAATCTGACCAAAGGAATAGGATTGGTTGTTGTGTAAACGCCATTCACCACTGAAAATGGCGTGTTGAAATGAAGCGTTTGAGGCTGAATTATCATCAACGGCAAAAACGGAAGAATAGGTTGGCAAAGTCGTTGAATTGGCCCAAACCCACTGACTCACAGTGAAGTTTCCAATCCAGTCATCAACATCGACTTCCAATGAATCATCCACGCCGTCATACCAAAGACATCCTCCATCAACACACGTGCGCCAATTACTCGAATTCATATTTTTCAAAGTGAAATTTGAAGATGAATTTACTGAATCTTGGGCAGAAAGGCCTGAACCATCTTCGAAATCCCAGTGGTGAACGAGATTGTTTTCAGAAGGGATGTAATTATCTGCGAGGGAGAATGCTGAAGCGGGGACAAATGCCTTACTCTGATTCGGACCAGACCATGAAAGTTGCAAACCATGAGGGCCTCCTCCTTGGAAGAATTCAATTTTGAAATCGTATTTCCCTGCTTCATATTGGCCGTATTGGGAACGTTCGACCATTCCATGGGAGCCATAATTGGTGACAAGGCTTTGACCATTAATCCAAAGTTCTGAACCGTCATCAGAAGTGAGATAAAACGTCCAATTACCCGCTTCTGGAATTTCAACAAGACCACTAAATCGTGCACCCCAGTTATTTTTAAAACGGTCATCTAAACCAGTATATGCTTGTGAAGATGATGAATATTGAAGTGAATTTTCAAGTCGAACATGGTCGGGAACACGGTCGATGAGTGAAGGCATAGATCCTGTATTGAAACTTACACCATCGTTATCAAAAAATTCTGCAAGTATTCCTTGAGTGCCTTTTCCGGGTTCTTGTGAGCATACGGCTGAAACAGAAGCTTCGAGTGCTGAAGATCCATCCTTTTTCACATCTGTTTGCGTCGACCATTGGAAAGAATCACCGGATGAAAGAGTCGGCAAAGTAGAATTCCAATGTTTTGCGCCGCTTGAGTACGCCGAATCAAGGGTGTCAAATCCGCCATTTGGAAGCCAATTCGAACCCCAACTTCCATCATTTGAACCCCATGATGCATACCCCATAACGTTGGAAAGATTCGTCAAAAATTCAGAAGTTTCGTCAAAAACGGTTGGTAAACCCATACTACCATTCAGTTCGGCTTGTGCCGTATACAGGTCGTCATTCCAAAACTTGTATCCCGATTCGTTACGATTTGTTGCCAGGTCCAAAGCAAAAATACCCCGCTGGCCTAGACTGTTGTTCGCCTTTTCAATCAAACCAAGTGCAGTTTCGACGGTATAACCCGTCAAACGAGTGACAAGATAGAAACCGTATTCTTCTCGAGAAAAGGCCTTCATTGAACCGTCAGCGAGTGGCCCATACTCGTGCGTGAGCCAATAATCTCCACCGATACTGGAATTGAAAGAACCTCCCAGCAGGGATAATTCTTGGTCAAAACTCGCCTTATCATTACCGCCATTAATGCGAAGAGGGATACCTTTTGTCGAAACTAAATAATTGAGTTCGTCTGTCGAAGTGCGATTGGAAATCATTTCCAAGAATGGTGCGGCAAAAAATTCATTGAATTCATTTCGATTGATTGTTTCTTTTGTTGGCGTATTTGAATGGTTGAAAAAGAAAATATTCTCCTCAGCGATATTTCGAGCATTGACAAAGGCCCATCCAATGGTTTTACTGGCATCAGAATTATTGTTGATGAGCACTCCTACATCAGAATAATCGTAAACGGTAAGAAAATCAAAACCTTGAGGTTGTGCTATTGAAGACCAAGGTGTTTGATTCCAAAAATCAGTCGAATTTTCACCTGTGAATCCAATAAAGGCCTCATCAAGGAGGGTTTTTCCTAAGGAATTTGGTTCAGCGTTCTTCAAACGATTCACTTCGATTAAGGGTGTCGCAAGGTTACCTAAGATGAATAAAAAAGCCAAAAGAAGACTTGAACTTCTTCTGTCCATGTGATTCGGCTAACATCAATAGCGTTTAGAAATGCCGCCATACTGTTGTTTTTTTTCGTCGCCCGGTTTGGAAAGAGAAGAGTCAAAAATCCCGTTTTTTACGCATTTTCATTCCTAAATTGCGAACTTGATAAGTAAGGTGGCCCCTCTTGGTTAACTGATGGCCGAACTCTATATGGCACGAACATGTAAATGGGGTATTCTTCGCGTCGTCGGTGGCGATGTTTGGAATCACTCCGGTGATGCCCTCATTACCCCTGCGAATAATCGGCTTTCAGGCCGAGAAGGATTGGATGCTCTCATACATGCTAAAGCAGGGGCTGAATTAACTCAGGTGACTCGTAATATTTGCTTAGAAATGCGCAAAATCAACGCTCCACCTTGTGCAGTCACTCAGAACGTCATAACTGAACCCTATGACCTTGCACAGAATTACAAACACATTATTCACGTCGTTGGACCTGATTGTAGGCGTCCCAACCAAGATGAAGCACGTCGAGAATTACTTCCTGAAACATATGCTAATCTCTTTGCTACCCTAAAAGACATGAAGGATGTTACAGCGATTGTTTCTCCGCCGCTTTCAATGGGTATTTTTGCATATCCTCATCGAGAGGGTGCTCGATTAACCTTAGAAATTATTCTTGGTAAACTCGACGGGGAAGAAGATCCAGGATTTTCAGAATACACAATTGTGGTCAAGGAAAAGAATTTCATCTCGAATATGAGGACAGTCTACAGGGAAACTGAAGACCAATTGCCTGGTTTTGATTCGACATCTTGAGGCTTTTTCATGGTCGACCTCGCTGCGATGGTATCGAGTACTCTCTCATCTGAGCGACGTTCGTTCCAATCAGTTTTGATGCTCGCAAACAGTGTTCGTAAAGTGAAATTAGTAGCAGAAGTATTGCCTCCAGAACTTTCACTCACCGTTCTCTCAAGTCAAAACCGTGTTGTTGAGGCACTCAATGAAAATGGGATTAAGAGTTCCTTACTCGAAGAAAACCTTACCTCTCAAGGATTGAATGTCCTCAATCACATGCACGACTTGGTCTTACAAGCTATTGGCGAGGGCAATCTTTCGAGTGGAGAGCGAATGTTAGTGATTCTTGCTGAACCGATTGATGGGGTTTTTGTCATCGATACTTCAACACTCAACTCGAACCGATTTGCTTCCTTAGCACATGACTTTCATATCGATTTAGAAGTGCTCACAAAAATGATGCAACTGGCTCGACATATTGGTTCAAGAGGTCGAGAAGGGCATGCTATTGGAGCGCTGTTTGCAATTGGCCCACTTCCCGCGTTGAGAAAACATACCACGGCTCTCGTACTCAATCCGTTTAAGGGACACAGTTCCCAAAAGCGTACTGTTCTGAACGATGAAAATCATGAAACATTGGCAGAATTTGCTTGGCTTGATGGAGCGATTTTGTTTAATCGAGACGGTGTTGCAAGTGATGCTGGACGGTATATCCAAGTTCCAGCAGGCATTGTACCAAAAGCAGGAGAGGGGGGTCGTCATCTCGCTGCCCGAGCCATTTCCCAACTGGTGGAAGGAATCGCTGTTTGCGTTTCCTCCAGTGGTACCATCACGATGTACGCAAACGGAAGAGACCGCTACAAAGTCAAACTGAATTGACTTATTCTGACTCATCGTTACTTGTTCTTGAGTCTAATTTTGATTCTACAGAGGTTAGCGACACCGTTGTGGCAAGAAAATCCATTCGCACCGCATCGAGATTCGAATGATTCAAATTTCGCTCAATGCTCATTTTTGTACGATTTAATGATGCAACTCGTTGATTTTTATCTCTTGGACGAAGAACATCTCCACGTTGACTCATCAACCATTCCTCGAGTAAAGCTTGTCCCCATTCTGGAGCACGAAGGCGAGCAGCAAGATGAATTTCCAAATTTCGGTGTCGGAAACGCACCCGCCCATCTGCAGTTCGGATTGCTTGCACAGAACCTGGGTTCCAACGATCGAGAGGTATCTGGAGATGTTCCTGACAATCGAGAGAGCCGTCTTCATGTATCATAAAATCAGCAATGAGCACACTTCGATGCAAGCGCATAAACACTTGAGCAACTTCATCGTCGACAAACCATTCTGAAATGGCTTGAGGAGATTGCCCCCATTCCTCTTCGCACCAGTCTTCAAGCGCTGCTCGGTAGGAGTCCATGACCACGGGTTCAATCGAACCATCATCAACTTTGTTGAGAAAGTGTCTGTCAAGTTTCAAGGAGAAGGAGTGTTTGCCCTTACCATGGATGGGGCATGGGGGTCGGTAAGTGCTGACTGGACATTGGTCTTCACGTTCATCTTTGCATGGTATATTCTTCTACGTGTTTGGGAAAAAAACGGCACACTTGACCGATGGGATGCCACCCGTGTGTTCGGCGTCATCTTGATGGTCAGAAGTAACAAGGGACTGAAAACTCTCGAACGAGTTGCTCGCCCACGACGATTTTGGAGAATATATGGCGAAGTATCTCTTTGGTTGTGCTTATTGTGCATGTTAATTGTCGCACTTTTTATGATTCTCGCATTCATATCTTCCCTTCTTTCCCCGCCAACTGCAAATCCTCCATCTGCCAGTGAATTAGTCGCCATTCCAGGCGTCAACCCCATGATTCCACTTGGATGGGGTGCTATGGCGTTTGTAATCGCATTGGTGATTCACGAGTTTGGCCACGGATTGCTCGCCCGAGCACACGGCATGCGAATTCGATCTTTTGGCCTGCTTCAATTAGGACCTTTACCGCTCGGCGCATTTGCAGAACCTCAATATCAAGAACTTCACAAAGCACCTCGTAAAGAGCGTATGCGGATGTTTGCTGCTGGACCTGCAACGAATTTATTTGCAGCATTCATTTGTTTGTTACTTCTTGGTGGACTGGCAGGTAACTTCACTTCGGATTCGGAAAATCCACACGTTCGTGGCATCATCAAAGGCGAAGGGGCAGATAATGCTGGAATGGAGCCTTGGGACACCATCCTACGAATTGGTGGTACTGAAATACAGGGAGTTGACGGATTTCAAACAACCATCCAAGGATACAGTGCAAACGATACGATCACGGTTGACCTTCGTCGCGAAAATGGTTCGCATGAGAGCATAGAACTGATACTTTCCGATAAGTATGATTACTATTCAGAACTTGGTTGGAGCGCCTCGAATCTGGAGGCGATAGGTATTGAACAAGGCGATGCGTTTGTCGGTGTTGAAGGCATCAGCGAGAGTACCGCCGGAATTGACCGTCTTGCCGGTCCTTTTTCTCCTCGATTTGAAGGTGGATTGGCCTCTCAAATTATCTACACTCCAATTCACGTTCTCCAAATGGTAATTCTACCCTTTGAGCTGCAAGGCGTATCCATGCATCCAGTCCAGGAGGCAATGCTTGTACCAACTGATAGCATCATCAGCGAGACGATTGGCATAAGTGGGCTTCTGTTCTTGGTCAATTTCCTCTTCTGGCTCATGTGGGTCAACATCCTGCTTGGATTCACGAACCTTATTCCAATAGTGCCCTTTGATGGAGGCCATTTGTTCAAAGATTGGTTAAACGGGAACCTCAATCGATTGAAACAGGTGGGTAAAAAGACCAAATTATGGAATATGCATCCAATGTGGATCTCTCATATCTCAAACAAAGCGTCGAGTTTATCGTCGCTTGTACTGTTCGTTATGCTCCTGTTTGTGATGTTCATACCTTACATCTAGTTACGAGCGGCGACGAGCAAGTTCAGCAAGAACATCCAGTGGCTTATCGGGTAAAGTTTGAGCAGGACGTATTTCTTCAAGTTGTGTTGATGGCAGAGCATGAGCCATTGTATTGGTTCGAAGAGAGCGCACTTTGAGGTTATGTAAAGCCTGATCCTCAGAACCTGCTGTAGAACAAACCAATGCAATAAAAGCGTTTAATGGCATCCCATCTTCCCAATTGAGATAATATGAGCCATTCCTCGTGGTAGGGAATGCTGGAATTGATTTTTCGAGTTGCCGTAGTCGTCCAGATAGATTTGTCGTTTCTACTCTGAAGATTCTCCATGAATCGCCTCGAACGCCTTTTCGACGGTGAGCATACAGCGGCATGAGTTTGCATCTCTCACCTTCGTTAACCATCGCTTCATACTGGAGTTTTGTTCGACCGGAAAGATAGAGTTTGGTAGCACGGGTAGATTTGACTTCTATCGGGAAACACAAATCACCACGTAAAGCCAGTAAGTCACCGGTTCCTTCCATCCCAGATCCGGCAGCTCGAACCACTAAAAAGGGCCGTTGTAACACTTGAAGCATCTTCTGTTTTTCAACAGAGGTGCACGAACGAATTACCGATTCGACTCCTTTGGGAACCCCAGCAAGAACTTGCCGCAATTCCCGCTCATACTGGCTCGACACAATCCTTCATCCATGTCAATCGTTCTTGATGACTTCGGTTCTAGACCGGATGGATTTACCGATTTAAACGGGGGGAATCAATACCCAGAAAGCGGAAGTTTAGTTAATCTCGGAAAACAAAGAATCTCTGTGCCAAGGCTTGCAATACGCACCATCGATTTCAAATTGGCCTTCCGGCTGATGACGGAACTCAAAAAGCGAGGACTTCGATTTATTCTTCTCGAACATGATGCGGTTTTGCCTGAATCGGATATGATCTGGTTTGGGGGCGAATTGGAAGTCGTGAAATATCGTAATGAAGGCCAACCAATAATGTCTGCGCCACATTCTGTGAAGGAGGCAGTGGACAATGCCGTTCGGCTGATGAGGGGTATTGGCCACGTCCATCAATTGAGTTTTGGAATTGACCCTGGACCTCGACCTGGACTGGGGTGGCTTGCAGATGGTGTTGTTCTAGGAATTGCTCAATTCGAACACATCGAAAATTTAGCGGCACAGATCATTGGCATATCTTCAACACTGGATTTTGAAAGGATGGTTATCCGAATTGGCGATGGGGCCCCGTTAAGTCGAGACCGCATCATCAATGATTGTCTCACTCATCAACTGGAAGTCGAAGTCGTCAATGAAGCAAAAACATCACGTGGGCTTCTGCGACATAATCACGTCATTTCTGCAATTCGTATCGCGATGATTGCAGGAGAACGGGTATGGGAATTCCGAGAACTTCGACCAACAGAAGGTGAAGTAAGAGAAATCCAACGCCAAAGTCGTAAGAAAAGCAACGGCCGAAAAACGATTTCTTCACAGATGGCATACGCGGTAGCCTGCGGTGACCTCTCTTTAGAAGAAGCAATTGAACGGTAATTATTCTTCTTCTGGCAATTTCTTTTTATGCTCAGTCAGCGACTGTTCAAATTCAGGTGCACCGGTCATTAGTCGACGGGCGAGTGGCTCCAAAAGCATCGGAATGATAAGCACGCCTGCAATAAGAGAAAACAAGATGAAAAAGGATGAAACTGGTACATATGTTGTCCCCGGTGTACCTTCTCCACTTACCATCAACTTCACAGTACCTAGCCATGGAATCTCTCCACCACCGACACCAATGAGCCAAGATGAACGTATAGGCCCTACCGTTCCTGAAGCACTGTGGACACCTGAAGAACCATTTACGGCTTGCGAGCCTTGGTCTACTGAACAATTATTGTTATCACCAAGAGTAAGAATTCCGGCGTGTTGAGGTTCCCATTCCCAGACAACAAGGTAAGACTCAACATTGGCATGCACCATTCGGTCGCAATCATAGAAACCTGCTTGAACTCCATCAAAATGAACCGTGACTTTTTCGACGTCACGAACATCTGTGCCAGGCACATCCCACGTCAACACACAAACACCCACGGTGCCGTTCTCATCCAGTGATTCAGAATCATAGGTCCCTCCTTCTGGGCAATGTTCTGAATTTGAAGCATCGATGGTCGCATTGCGATTAGGTGAGGTGATGTCATGAGGGACCACTTCCATAATCGCTCGGTGGATAATTGGTGTACCCGCTTCACCGTTCTTTTTGTAGATGATGACATCACCCCCAAGACCGTGCTGTGCATAGCCAAAATGAGGGTTTCCAGGTTCAGTAGCTTCTGCAAAGGTAACAATGGTATCAAAGTCTTGGTCGTGAACTAATACCAAATCTCCAGCATCAATACTGCCGACTTCTCCATTGGTGTCATGAATCATTGAGGAGGATTCGACGACAACCAAAGGTGGCATTGAACCTGTATGCGCATACAATGCTAAAACGAGTAACCCAATCATTCCGGCGGCAAGAAGAAGTTCCCGTAGCAGAGTCTTCAGCGGGTCACTCTCACTCACGCCTTGTCCCCTCAAGTTCACCGTCGAAGTCCTTTGCTTTCAAGGAATGCCGTCCATGAAACAGAATGACCAGCGCCAAGTGCGTCTGCTGCATCATTTCCTTCTTCTTTACGGCGACGAAGTTCGGAAGTGGAATCTATGGTTTTCAATTCTTCCAACGTGTTCACATGGCCTCGCAGTGAAAGAAATTCTGGTAACACAATTAACAAGGCTATAACTGAAAAAACAGCAACTCCGATTGCGTGGCCAGTAAAATCGCCCCATGAAACGTGATCTTGTAAAAATAAAAGTTGATACATCGAAGCGAGGAAAAGAATCCCGATTGAGCCTGAAAGGGTTGCTGTTATGCCTAATTGTCGTCCGTGTTGTTGTTGCCACCAGTTCGAAATGAGTCCCATTGCTTGCCCGCCTCGATATGAGCAGAGGTGCGAGGCTTCTTTTTTCTAT
>TARA_B100001093_G_scaffold59753_2_pt1 | contig 15767 bp, 16 predicted proteins | sample TARA_B100001093 | Tara Oceans TARA_B100001093 (sample SAMEA2623116) | marine metagenome | biome: marine biome (ENVO:00000447); feature: surface water layer (ENVO:00002042); material: "saline water (ENVO:00002010), including plankton (ENVO:xxxxxxxx)" | depth 5 m
CTATCTCGACCTAAGTGTCTTTTATGAGATTGTTGTGCCGCTCCTTGAGATGGAGACCACAGCGTTGATCGCGATCTCAACTCCTAGTGATAGCCTCAACTTCTACAGTGAGATGTTTGAGTTAAAGGATGCACAGGGAGATCCCTTTTTTAGGACAATCAATGTCAACTTAGTGTGTGACGCGTGTCGTGCGGCGGGCAAGGGGTCTTCGTGCACGCACAACCAAGATTTGATTCCCCCGTGGAAGAGTGCGGCGAAGTTGGACATGGTGAGAGCGTTGTATGCGGACCAGCAGGATCTGATGCAGCGGGAGTCGATGGGTGCTATCACGGACAGTGCCAAGTCGCTGTTCAAGTCGGAGGACGTTATGGACGTTATGCGGACGACGGTGGACTTGCCTCTGGAACCGGACTTTGTGTTTATTGGGGTGGATCCCAATGGGGGTGGTTCTTCGATGATGGCAATCGTCTCGGTGGTGCTGCACGAGGAAGCGGTGTATGTCGTGGGCATCGACACGGCACCGACCAAGCAGCATGAGCATATTGAGCAATTGTTGTTGCAGCATGTGCGGTCCTTGCGCGGAAACCGTCAGCTGCGCAATTCGCATTTTATCTTTTTGCCTGAAAACAACTTGGGTCAAGAAGCGGAGCACATGCGTTTCATGGTGCGTAACGAACATCGCCTGTTTACGGTGCACGAAAAGCAAAAGGCAGGCGTGTGTACGACGCATGAGCGAAAAGAGATGATGGTTGCAGCGTTGTTGTGTAACTTTAACAGTAAAACGCTGCACATTTCGTCGCAGTGCATTTGTGCAAACCCTAGGATGGACGCCAACACGCGCTTGGGGCAGACCAAAGAGACGATGAAAAAGCAGTTGATACAGTTTCGGAAGATGGTGATTCCGGGGAGTCAGCCCTACAAAGTATCCAAGTTTGTATTTACGGGAAAGGCTAAAACGGGCATGAACGATGACCTGGTCATGACCTTAATGATAGCTGTCTGGTGGGGACAACGATTTTTACAAAAACAAATCCCTGGGGTGCCTTATGAAAACTTTAATATTGAATAGGCTATTTAAATGCAGTACATCTATGATAAATGTTTTGGTTCAGAGTAGCGCTGCTTTATTCGCTCACGTATTTTATTCCGGTCAGCACTGCGGTTTCGGATTGGACCAACAATCTTACACACTTGTTTGCCCTCCCTGCCATTCTGTTTCGCTTTCCACGCTTTCTTTCCCTAATCACACTCCTCACGGCAGCGGTGTCCGTAGCCTTTCACGTGGCAGACACGTTCGACTACACTGGCGACTGGCTCCGTAGGTTGGACCACGGCTTCTCGATGCTCCTAATGTTTGTTGCCATCGCCGCGGTATGGTACCAAGACGGGTTCAGCATACACAGTAGCGTGTATGTGATGTGCTTGCTTGCAGGAATCTTGCCCGCAGCCCTGCTGACGAAACCACGCGTCTACCCCCCTATGGTCGTCTTTGCTTTGATTCTGGCAACGATTATTGCCTTTAAGCGTAGAAATGTGTGGCGCGGTTATATACTGATGGTTCTGTCCGTGACGATCCGTTTGCTTCCGACCAACGCAGATAACCGAGGACACGTGCATGGGATTTGGCACGTCTTGGCATTTACGGCAGTCTACTATGCCATACGGTATCACTACGAGCGCTTCGATCGTCAAACGCCATTTCCTTTTAAATGGTTGTTTGTCCTCTTCGGTATCTATATGACGCTGTTTCTCACCTACTTATCGTACGACAGCCCGTATACATTGGACATTCATGTGAACGGGACCTGTGGGAACTTGCATTGTGGCGAATGTGGTGCGTGTTCCAACCCACACGATTACGAAGTGTATGTCAACACCAGCGAAACGTTAACCGGAGACGCTCGCGCCTGTGCGTTCGGCGGTATTTTCGGTCACGACGAACATACATGTTTGGAAAAGACTGGTTTAAGTTCTAACTGTACTACGTGTTGGGTAGAGAATATGCACTGTACGAAACGCCACTGTATGTTTCCTTGCCTGTGGGAGTTGATACATCCCACCAACAACAAAAAACGTCTGGGGAGGTGTTTGGCGTGTGACGAGTACCACTGCATAGACGACTTTTTGGCGTGTGCTGGGATGAGTCGCCGGAGGGCAGGGGTGGTGACAGATATTCAAAGAGACGATCGTGAAATTTGTATTTAGATACGTATTGATTTATAATCTGCTGCAGTCGCGCGTCTGCGTAGTTTGGTGGGTTTGGGCGTGGGCGGTGGGGGCGGTGGGGCACGTGCAGCCTGTTTGCGATTGCCAACCGTTTGTTGGTCCATGGAGACCAGCATGCTGTACAACAGTGTGCATGCAGACGGGATCACTTTGACGGGAATCAGTGCAACCTTGAGGACGGTCGACGCGATGGTCGAGACGAAACAGAATCCGACCAGCACTGCGACCAATACGACGACGTTGTTGAGATAGTGAAACTGGATACAATCACGCTCGAGCGGCGAGATGGGTATGTCTTGAATCACCCGTTCCATCCAAATGCTGAACGTTTCGGACTGGTACAATGGTGGAAAGTAGTGGAGAGCGCGCAGTAGGTCGGGTACGTACTCTCTTGCCAGCATGTACGGCGACCACAGGATATTGAAGTGGTCTCCACCGTACAGTTCGGCGATACGTACTTCGCACACCTGCCATGGTGTCGTTTGCGAGATGAACAGACATTGTGGTCGGATACATCCATCGGCGAGGGATGGGAAATATTCGCACATGCACTTGGGAATGAGGTACCTCTCGGTAAATGCAAAGAAATCGTCGAGCATGCACACGGGTAAATTCGGGTAGCAAAAGATTGTAAAGTTCCACACGTGCGTGACGAAGATCAGGACGTAAATCGCCAAAATCAGGACGGTGAACACACCTATGGGGAATTTGATCAGGTACTGCAGACCGATGAACACCAGTGTGGTCCATAGGCATGCGATAATGGCTTCCATCATTCGGTCCACGCGTTTCGAAATATTGTCTGTGCAAGTGATTTGTTCGTACTTGCACGTTCGAAACTGGTACTTGAGATAGTATTCCAGGTTATGACCCACGTACGGCAGCCGTTCGTCTCCCGTGCCTGTAATGAAGCATTCGAAGAGTTCTGCGACGTAGGTGAACGTGTCTTCGGACACTGGTTGGCACGAGGATTTGGCGTTCAGGCTGTCCACGTCCGTGAACTCGATACCAGGGACGTCAATGTCGTAAAAATCAGGTAGGTCAACCGTAGTGTTCAGCACCGTGATCGTAAAATCTTCCACCCATGGGTCATCATACTCTAGGTAACTGACGAAATGAGGAACCGTTACCGGTATATAAATATCGCGGTAGTACGAAATTACGATATTCGTTTGCATTTCGAACATCGTGATCGTATTGTCGAGCACCGCACATTCTGTGGGACCCACCGTTTCGATATCGGTTTGGATATCCCAGGCGTAGTCGATGGTATGACGTGTACGTTGTGCCATGCTACTCCCCAGTGTGTAGTCGGGGAACGTCACGTTCCAGTCGAACTCGGGTTGCGCTTTCAGAATCGTGCGGGCAGTGGACCAGGTGTGGTTGGTCGCATGTACCATCTTAATCAACACGTCGGACGCGCTGCCCTTTTCGCCTCGGAACGTGTCCATGATGGCATCCATGGGGAATTCGAATTCTTGTATTTGGTGTGTCATTCTGAACAAATCGAGCCAATAATCCGGAATGTCCCATTGGTCCCATTGGTGTTTGAAGTGGACACTGCTCTCCCCCATTAGGTGCCGGATGTATAGAAGCGCACCCATACTCCCGTGAAACGCCATCTCGAACTTTCTCTTCCAGTTGTAAAGCATGTCCACGGGCAGTTCGACACCTATCTCTTTGCTCATTGCCATTGCGATATAACGCTGTTCTGCGCACTCACGCAGCTCGATCTGTTCGATGGGTCGAAGGTCACCCCACAGGTAGTCCTGGTAACTGTTGACGATACGGTCGCACCGGCTGTCGTCGTGCCAGCCCAGATTGGCAATGTCTTTTGGGACATGGTTAAACGGGTGATCTTCGGCTTTCATGGAATTTCGACTGAGGCATGCGTCGTCGTCGCAAAAGGTGTCGCCCATCCCAAGGAACGAGGTAATTCCGCACAAAATGCTATACAGTGATTGGCATACAACGGATAGGAACGTCCGCAGAAATGACCCCAATGGACCCAACATATCGAGAATTGCCCCTAAGATTTTCATCGCGACGCGTGCCAGCAGAGTTGTTGCCTTTTTGAACAGGGTCACCAGATCATTCAGGAATTCCATCCCAGAAATCTCACCCGTGGCGAAAAAGTTCAAAAGGTCTGTGCCCACCTTTAGCAATAACACGACCATTTCCATCAGCGCTTCGCTAAACGCCTCCACTGCCACGTTCGCAATTTTGATGAACGCCTCGAAAAACTCCTTCTGTATCCCGCTTAATGCCTCCAACACTTGTATAATATAGACGTAGACCAAACGGAACTCCACATATAACAGTCCTATCGCACCGTCTGGCACGCTGCTGATTGGTCCGATACACGTGTCACAGTCCGCGACGTACGTACCCCAATCCACTTCTGTTCCGTAAGCAGCGTTGTATACCGCACCCCGTAGAAACAGCACTGCATAGTAGGCGCCTCTTGCGGCATAGAACGGCAACGAAGTGATCGAGTACGCCACGTTGGCAGCGACCTTGTCGAACGGTGCGGGGAACCCACCCGTAAGCGTGCCAAGCGTCGCGAACAACGCGCGTTCGCCGTCCAAAAAGCGGTTGACCGTGTCCATATGCGTGTTGAAGAAACCGTCACTCGCAGACTTGATGGCGAGAATACCAATAAATTCGCTGTTGAATTGACGAAACAAATTCAGAGGGACACGGGTGATCGCGTGTATGGCGGTAGCTGCCGCGCACATGATATTGTGATCCGAGTACAGCTCGTTCACTTCGTAGGACTCACACTCCGAAAACGCAGTCAGCGTATCCGTGAACACGTCTGCAATGTTATCCAGCTCGCGCATGACGAACTCGATGAGCAAACTGTTGCACCAATGGTCACTGCTGTCGTAAAACTTTTGCAGCACCGCTGGGTTTTCCGAGATTAAGTCGTCCGGATAAGAGAACATGCACACTGCGTCGCCCGCGGGCAACAGTGGGTTGAACTCGCATTCTGGCATATTTTCGGTCAGGCAGCGCTCTTGATCGTCGTACGGATTGTCCTTGTGGTTCCTATGATATTGGAAAAACTCCTTCTGCACGATGTCGTCAAAATAATACAACCCCCGTAGAGCCACACGCAGTGTCTGTAGAGGTAGTCGCAGCAACGCCGACGCAGGGCGCATGAAATCAAACCCAAAGAAGGCGAGATTGTCAAGCACGGCTTCAATGTTGTAAAAAATATCCGCCTGGAGGGTTGGATTTTTGCAAAAGGGATGGTAGTTGTCACGCTCGAGGACACAAGAGCAGCTCTCGTTGCGCGCTACACGGGCTTCACAGCTGTTGTCGTCGTACCAATTGCCGTCAAACTGTTTCAACGAGTCTGAGAACGACTGTGTCTGTGTAATGACGTTCAGCCACAGGATGCCGGTGGTCGCGTCCAAGACTAAATGTGGTACCGCGAGGATCAATTTCAGCGCATGTTTGTACACGTTCGCGACTGCACGCGAGTCGGCGTCGGACAGTAACTCTGGGATCTCGTCGTCGTCGTTCCGGAAGATTTCTTCCACGCCGCGCACGATGGTATTGATCAACCATTCCAGCAGGTTGCCGCTGCCCTCCACAGCTAAATCCAGTTCCTCAAAGATGGGTGTGGTGCTGAACAATTCGACCATGAAGGTGACGTTCGACAACCGCGACGGTCTGGGCAGTAAAATATTGATCAACAGCGTCTGCACGTATTGCATCACCCGTGTCACCGCGGCTGCTAGGTGGGAGGCAACCCCAAAGACAAACATGTCTGGGAAATGGAGCGTCAGTCGAATTTGTAACGCAGACACGAATTCGAGAAAGCTTATTTGCATGACTTTGTCCAAATACTTGCCGCCGTAGTACAACACGTCGCGCAGGTGTCCGTAGGTCCGTTTGAAATCGGGAAAGCTGGCGTTGGTAAAGATCCGCACCGGCTCCTGCGCTGCACTGACGAAGATATTGAGTAATGCGTTGGTGGCTTGGGCGAAGGCAACCGGTTTGGCAGACGCGAGGGCGATCTGTGCCACCGGAGACAACTGACGACACAAGCACGCGATCGAATGTTCTTGTTCGACCACTGCCAGCTGCACACTGTACACACTGTCTGTAATATTGAAATCGCTCTCGAACACGCCCACCTGTAGGAAACCCAAGATCGCTTCGAAAAAATAAATGACGCCTTGTGCCAGCAGGTTCATCGACTCGATAAAATGACGGGCGCTACATTTTGCAATGATGGTCGCAATCCCGGTGGTCAGTTGTGTCGCAACCACCACTGCAAAATTGTACAACGGTATGAACGTGCCGTAGACGAACTTTAGCAAATGTAACGTCTGCCACAGCCCGACCTTCATGGCAGGGTATAGGATCCTACGGATAAAACGATCGAGCGTTTCCAAAATACGTTCCGACTCGTTGTGCACCAGTATGGCGATGGTCACAACAACACCAAGGATGAGCAAGACAGAGAGGTTGCCAACGATGAACAATACCGTACTTTGGATCAACCCGCGCACAGTGTCCACCAGCACAAACAGACTGTCCAACACGTCGCTCACCAATTTGTTAAAATTGGCAATGACGATGGTCTCGTCGGAATTGCTCTGACTCGTCATATATGCGATGAAGAATCCGATGAGTCCTACCACAAATAAGACGGCAATCGCCAACAGTTGCATAGTTTATGTGACCCGTGTGTGTTATATATACCCATACGGGGGACTATTTACAACGATCTGAAATCTTAGAAATGCGCTATGCGCTGCTTCACTACAGTTCGTTCATCCCGTTAGCCGCGAGGGCGCTCTCCGGTGACTCTAAAATTGCGATTGCATGCTATTTTTTCGCGACATATGTCCTTCTTGAGCACAAAGAGTGGAACGGACATCCCATCCGCACCTGGCATCATTTCCAGCGCCGCGGCGAAGTCGCCTTGATGTGGTGCATGGCGCTCAACTACTGGCTAGGTCACACATGGTTGTCGTTGTTCACCTTGGCACCACTCGCCATTATCCCTTGGAAAGTGCACGTGGACAACCTCAGTTACAGCATCGCTTGCTTTGCGCTGTTCAGGTACAACCCCGTGCAAATCCTTGCGGTTGCCAGTATGGTGGTTGCCGAACAAGCGAAGAAGCCTACACAGTTGTTCAACGAAAAGGACTGGCACGAGCAGGCGCTCCACCGCGTGGGCTGTCGGGGGGTGCAACTGTTGGCGCTCGCACTCTGTTACCAAACCGGATGGCAGCAGTGTGTCATGGTAGTGATTTTCGCGCTCGCCAAAGCCGCAGTCTGGCTGTACACGCTGGAACCCTCTGCACAAGGCTACTCGGCGTTCGCCACACAGACACCCGTCCGCCTCCGCATGCAAGTCTACAGTAAACAACACACGTTGTAATTAAAAACGAAGCTGTATATGATCTTTACTTTCCCCCGGCATAGATTGCGGTAGTTCTAGAATTTCTTCTAGAATTTTTTCAATGGTTTCATCGTCTTCATTGATTTTCGGTAGTACTCTGTGTATAGTATCAATAAAATCGTCCAATTTTAATATCCCAAACGAAGCTAGTTCACCAACGATATGCTGAATGATTTGTTTTCTATTTTTACTTATGATCTCTTCTTTCGTATAGCTTTCATTAAAACGTTTCGCAGCATCCACGAAGCCTTCGACTATATTTGAAATTTCACTCTTTATAATTTTCTTCAGGGTTGTTGTACGTGAGATATTGAGTAAGGTATCTTCTTCAGAGTATCTCTTGGTTTGTCTTGGTGAGCGGTCTTTCTTTAAAGTTTTGATCCTTTCGTCCATACGTTCAATATGTTCCCAACTAACATATGACTCCTCCGCTGCCTCCTTCACTGCCTCCTCTTGGAATGTGGTAGCTTCTAAAAAATTTAGCAGTGATTTGATACGATTCACTTCTTTCCGCAGTGCACTACTTAGGTTGTCTTTAGTGTCTAATTTTCGAACAACATTTTCGTAATATAGTTTCAGGTTTGATCTATCAACCGTATACCACCAATAATAAGAGGACCTCAGCTGGAAAAAATATGTGATATCAATGGATATAGTCGTGATAGGATCAAGGGCACCAATATTGATAACTGTACCACTATTAACTTCCCGAAGTTGTATAAATTCATCATATAGGTCGAATTTCTCCAAGTAAGCGTCGATTAGGGATCGAACCGTATTCTTTTCCGTATATAAACTGAGATTTCTAAACCCATGCAAGACTATAGTTTTAACCAAAATTTTATAAACATATTTCCCCTCGTAGGGTCCCTTGTCAATTCGTATGAATCTGATTCGATTTGGGTCATTGTCATATAATGTTGCAGCTATTTCTGCACGGGCATCCTCTAAATTGTCATAAGGTGTGATTTCACCAGTGGCTGGACGGATGACTTCTACCATCGTGTTTCATAATATCACGCGTACGTATATACTCCGTGTTTGTTGATATTGAACAAGTATAACCCCACCCCAACCTTCCTAAATGCTCTACGGTGTAGTGTTGGCGTATGGTACGAAGGCAGTGGCGATCCAATCGCATGCGGGGGTACAGTACTACGCACCCTTGGAGGATTGCGACGAAGAGATATTTGACTTTCGGCGTGCCGACGTCACCTTCCAAGTCGACGTCAGACGCTTCGAGGGCAGTACATTTGCAGGGAAACGATATTATGCGTACAACGTGAAATTAATAAAGATTTAGATTTCTTCTAATTTTCTCTCGTCGATACCGCGTGACAATCAATCGATGCACGCGTGGAAACCTTGCCAACTCAATACACGCCTCTGTATGCCCCAACTGCCACAATGCCACGAACGCACGCACAGCTGCCCGCTCCGTCAGAACACTGCGTGCCAACATGCATGCGTCGAATTTATCTACAAGATAGCAGACTTGACATGCCGTACGGTAGCAGGGGACTTTACCGGAGGTCCACGTCTGTTGCCAACATATATCGGGCACTTGTAGCTTGTGCGTGTGGGACAACCGCACCAACTCCAAGGGTGTCAAGTATGGGGCGACGAGTGTCCAATGCGTTGATCGAAAAATAAGAGGAGTCTTGCTTTCATTTCCTCCGACTCTAGAAACGCAGAGGTTGGGCGCGGCAACGGCGGCTCCCTTTGCAAACGAGCAATGAGCTTGTGCAACCGATTTATTTCTTCGTATAAATCCATGCGCGACGCGAGATCTCGTTTGTTTGCAACATTGTCTTCGGAACGCAAGCTTTGTAAAGTTCTTCCAGAGCTCAGATGGAGTACCCTTTTCCAGCTGGCGTAACGGGTATTTTCCTCTCCGAGTCCTTCTCGTAGACATGCCTCGGACCACGCCGTCAAACTGGGGTAAATTCGGTGATAAAGCCGATCCACCTCTTCTCCGCCGTACAGCTTTGTGTTGTGTATGTGTCCACCATGTCCGACCTCGCCTTGTATTTTGATACTTTTGAAACTGAATTGGATGACGTCGCCAATGTGTAGAAGCCCTGCTACAATTAACGATTCCATACATGATTAATACATTATGGACTATTCATTCACCACGATATCGGGACGGTTGTACACATGGATCGCAGAGTTGCCGTTGCCGCCCACCCTAATGTCCGTCACTGGTCGGATCAGACCGTAGGTGTAGCAGGTCCACACGCCGTTGGTCATAGGCGTCATCAAGGATCCGGTGGCGTCCTGCAACACAACGTCGTCGTCCAACGTCACCGAAAACATGGTATGGTCTTTCGCCGCACACCACACCAGATCGTTGGTTTTTCGTCGGGTCACATGGCGGTTGTCCACAAACGCACGCGGCGTGCAGCCTGGGAACGCGTCCCGGATATGGACTTCCGGCGCGCCCGGCACGCGAAACATATTCTTCCAACGCGCGTGCGTGAACGGAAGATTTCCAATTTCGAACACATGCTCGGCACACTCCTCCTTCATCTCCACAACCACATCGCCCACCCACTCTGGCGGCACAGAACAGGTGTACGTGCCGCGGCGGTGTTTGCAAGGGATATGTCGGATGTGACGCGAGGCGGAGCGATTGAACGCGTGGACAAGCATCCATACAAAAATCACAACCGCCACCGCACAAACATACTTCCAATATTTCTTTGCCAACCGTTTAAAACGTTTGCGCGGTTTTTTGGGTACCTCCGCTTTAGGGGCGGGCGACATCTTCGGTGCGTCCCAAATCCCCGTCAAGTCCAACACCATCTGAGCCTTACGCGCAGACATGTTTCAACGCGCGTGGATTCTATAAGTATGTCAACTATTAACCTGTGCGGTGCCTACGAAACACATGTGCGGGTGGGTGGCTGCCGTAGTCCTCCTGCTTATCGCCGTACACATCTATACCCCGAACCCTGCACATATTGCATGGAAAGGGGTCAACCACTGCGACGTGGGCAACACCACACTGGAGTGGACGCTGATGCAACGACATGCTAACCGATTGGACGAAGGTAACACGGTGCTTGCCCAGCTCCGTATAGACTGCACCGGCGATGTCAAAGTGCATTGGTCCCACACCGTGGACGTCACCTGTCCCGTGGACATCACATCCATTCTCACCTACCCACCCACCGTAGTCGTTGAGACGCCTCACCCCCAACGCGTGCGTGCCCAGCTGGACATGGTCAGACTGCACGATGTCCCCAAACTTACCAAATGGATGTCCCTATAACTCCACCGTGTCTCCAAAAAATGTACCCACTGCCCGTCACCTCCAAGAGCAACTTCAAAAAGTGGGCGGGGGTCGTCATCCAGAAAGGCGCCTTCGAGGGCTACACCGTGCTATGGGCGGGCACAGCCATCAGCAAACGAGTGGGACTCCACAACATACATATACTGCAGAAGGACAGCGCCTACGTGTACGCCACGCGAAGGGGCGACGCCTTCCAAGCGCTCACCGCCAAACACATGCACAAACTGTTCAGCAAGTACAGTTTGGAAGATATCCCCCCGTGCAACAAGTGCGTGCAACCCGTCTTCAACTGTCTGGTCGAGGTTCCTTTCTTGCCCGTCGAAATGTACGACAAACTGCAGAACGCCCCCACCCTCAAACGCAAACGACCACAGTCGGTGGTGGACTTTGAGATCCCCTACCCCACATGGCGGTGCAACATCGAGCGCCCCACCTTCAAGCATCAGATCGCAGGGTCCTTTGGCAAGTTGTTCGAGGACGCAGACACTTTGGACGAGTTTCATATACCCGACCCCTTTGCAGAATTTCATTCGTTGTCTACATTACTACAATCGGAGGAAGGTAAAATACGATATAATATCGTCGCAGGGTTTATTTACCATTATTGTCGTGAAAACCTTGGATACGCCCGGGCACAGTAAGCTGACCGTTGTGCACGCACATCGAGTACTGTTGGTCACAATACACACACTCGGTCCCCTCGAACGTGCCCTTGCATCGCGTGTGTATCACACGACTGCGACACCCGCACTTGATCACCAGACACTCGACCTCGTCGCGCAAGGTTTGGCACAACGGGGTATTGCACGCAAAGCACATGGGGGACACAACTTTGGCGTTAGGCACGCTGGGTACGCGTGGACGTTTGCCCCGTGCCTCCAATAACGCACATAGCCCCGCCGGTCCACCGTGCCGCTGCCACCATTGGGCACCGGCACGCGACTCGAACGCGTAGCAGACGTCTGGATCACGTGTCCAGTCGCACAACAGTTCCAATGGTTTCGAAGGACCGAACTCTGTGCGGAGCTGCTGCGCTTTCGTCGTCAACACACGTAGTGACATACGACGTCAGGCGTCCACCGTGAATACTACCCCACGACCCGGGCGAAACTTGACGGCGGCGACCAATATGAGCACCATCACACCAATCATCAAAAAATCCAGGGGTTCCCATTCGAACGCTTCGGTCGAGGTATGGTTCATGTTTCACGGAATACATACTGGTAGACTCACCATAACATGGTGAGGGAACGCGCAACGGACACACGCCATGTTTGTCAACCCACCACGCTACCACTGGAACTCTGGTACGAAGTGTTACCTTTATGGTGTCCTACAACCGTTCACAGTGCAAAACGTGTCCATGGGCTACGGTACCGTCCGAGGCGTCCGCGTCTCCCAACGCCACCTGCAGCGCGACGTGGTCCTGCCCAACACCTACAAGCGTGCGATGAAAGAGCACAGCCCGTACCTACGGCTCAGCGGCTTGGAACAGCGGAAACCTGAACCGTGGAGAGTCCTTGAGACACCACCTACGACACACCTGAAACTGTGGCAAGCCTACAAGAAGTCGTACTTGCGGGAAGACTTTCTAAGATTCATTCGAGCCATCTGTCCGCGGGTGTTTATCGACGACAACTACAGAATTCTCTTCAAAGACCAACCTAAACGAGAGGTGGGCGATACAGTGTACGTGCATGGGTATCAAGCGCTGCAAGGGACTGTCAGCGGTACGGGAAACAAGGGATGGTACATCGTAGAGTGTGCGCTTGGTGTACTCACGTGCCATCGTAGCACGCTGTGGACGCGGGGCTATGGTGTAGATTAACGAAAACATTAAACACAAAAATATGTCTATACTACATGTGTACGACAACAAAGGTCTCTTTAACAACCACCCCCACGGCTACAGCCGCCAATTCTATCACACGGTCTATGACGAGAAGGAAGACTGTGACGAAGTGGTCTTTAAACCCACCGTCAGCGGATGGGATATGAAAGGCAAGTGGGTGACAGGCACGCCTACAACCGTTGTACCAGGAGAATTCATAATCATTCGTTCGTCATTTGACTCCCACTAGGCACCCACCCATAAAACTCTGCAAGTCTGGCAAACCTCTCCCACGGCGTGCCCAATGCCTGGAGCCGCTCGGACGTCCACGGGTTGGAACGCATCATTTCCTCTAAGGGATCCGCAGACAGACGTGCGTTCGCCTCTTCCACAGTCCAGCCGTCGTACGCGATGAGAATAGAATGCATAGGATGCATGGTTCACACTAGACACTACCTCCCTAAATACACCACGATATATCCGTTAACGATCTTGCTCATAAATATCTCTGATTTTGTAATTTGCGTTGCCAAAGTCGAACTGGTTGTGGACCGTCGGGATCAAACTCTTCTTGAGTGCAAGGTGCGTCGACTCGAAGCCCAAGTAGTCCAACAGCCCTTTCACCTCCACCGCCGTACCGTTGAAGCACACTGCACCGTTGGACACGGTATCGCAGTCGGGAATCGCACGCAGACACGTGTTCCCGTCGTGACCGCAGCAAGAGGACTCTTGGTACACTGTGCGAAGTTCAGCACATTCCATCGCAGTCGCCACACCGAACAGTCCGAAGAGCAGACTACGCATTTGAGTACCGTTACACGTATATATACGTCAAAATATCGTGGTGTCAAAATATCGTGGTAAACGTGTAGGGTAAGATACATATAGAAGCATGTCGTCATATAGAAGCATGTCGCAGCTTTCCCGCATCATGAGAACTGTTCAACCCACGAAAACCAAGAAGCCTAAGCGTAAGAAGAAGCGCACACCCAAGTTCGTCAAACTGCCCCCGTGGAAGCCGCACAGCATGTCGCAGATGCAGTGGGAAGCGATGCAGGCGCAGCACCGCGAGTTTGAAGACTACACATGTGAGGTCAACGGGTGGGAGGTTCCCGACAGAGGGGAGAGGGCACCGGTGAAACCTTTGCGGCGGTGGACACCGTCTGCGGCAGCCATTGCGTACCAGACAACTGTCCAGAGTACGGTCAAGATCCAGAGGTGGTGGTGGATGTGGCGTTTCCGCAAGTGGCTACCGGAGCGTCGCAAGTATCGCGAGTGGGTGCGAACCAACAACTTCCTCCCAGTGATGATAGAGTTCGAGTTTCCGTTTCGCCAAGACCCGCTGCTTCTGGGAAAACAACTTCTGGGTGTGAACATAGATAAATTACCGTTCAATTGAAACGTCTTTTACATATAAATATCGTGTATCTATACACCAAGCATGGAACCAGATCTGTTGTTTTTGGCTGGTCAAACTATATATTATCACATGGTATTTATACGTCTTTTTTTTTAAAACCTCTGCACGGAATCGAACCGTGTAAACCCCCTTGGGCAAAGGTAAAGCCACGACCGGGAATCAAACCCGGGACCGCTACATTACAAGTGTAGCGCTCTGTCACTGAGCTACCATGGCTTGCTGAACCAGGAATCGAACCCGGGACCGCTACACAGTGGGTATAGCGCTCTACCATTGAGCTATCCAGCAATTCTCCCATCGCGAATCGAACGCGAATTTGCAGATTCAAAGTCCGCTGTGCTACCATTACACCATAGGAGAGACGCTCAAAACTGGGATCGAACCAGTGACCTCGCGATTAACAGTCGCGCGCTCTAACCAACTGAGCTATTCGAGCAAAACAAATACCGAAAGCGTGACTCGAACACGCGACCTTCTCGGTGTAAACGAGACGTCATCGCCATCTAGACCATTTCGGCGTGCTCCCGACGGGGCTCGAACCCTAAAGAGGTGAGTACATGAATCAACAACAACACACTTGCAGACAACCACTTACCGTGACCTTCGGCTCATAAGACCGATGCTCTGCCAACTGAGCTACGGGAGCGGACTCGGTGTAGGACTCAAACCTACCTGAACTCTTCGACGAGAACCGAGTAAAAAAAAGCACCCCCAGCAAGACTCGAACTTGCAATCTTTCGATTAGAAGTCGAACGCGTTGTCCATTGCGCCATAGGGGTTAGCATGAATGGGATTCGAACCCATGCGGTTTTCACCAGGGCATCTTAAGTGCCTCCCCTTAGACCTAACTCGGGCATCATGCTGTTCCACGTCCGGGATTCGAACCCGAGTCTTATCAGTGAAAGTGATATATCCTAGCCAACTGGACTAACGTGGAAAAAAAGGCGACGTCAGGTTTCGATCCTGAGACCTTTGGATTATGAGACCAATGCGCTACCACTGCGCCACAACGCCATGAGCCTTTTTACATCCTGCTCAGGATAGGTTAATAAAAGTAATATGTGCATTTACGGTGTAGGTAACACTGCTCCCGGGAAACACTCCGCGATGGCGATGTTGCTGCACGCCACAGTGGCAAGCGGTGGACCCAACCACCACATCCCTGGTACACACAACGCAGTGCTGGCAGCAACACATGCCACGTAGGTCACTGGACCAGCAGAAGCGTAAGCGATCATGAGGAGAAGGAGGAGGAAGCGGAACATGTTTTGTGTTAGTGCGTGCTGAACATGCACCACGATCATGGTAGGACCAGTGTCCCTGCACAGTACGAGGCACAGTAGGCAGCGCATCCTCCAAAGCCAACGCCAAGAGTGCCCGCGGTACAAGTCATCATACAGGTCGTTACGCACAGAGACGTGGAAAGGGGTCCAGCGGAAGCGTAAGCGAGCATGAGCAGAACGAGAAAGAGGCGGAACATTTTGTGTGCTAACTTGAAATCCATGTACACCACGATATGTGGTAGCCTGTGCGGGCACTGCCCCCGCTCCACCAGCTGTAAAAACTG
>TARA_B100001093_G_scaffold446349_1_pt1 | contig 15766 bp, 13 predicted proteins | sample TARA_B100001093 | Tara Oceans TARA_B100001093 (sample SAMEA2623116) | marine metagenome | biome: marine biome (ENVO:00000447); feature: surface water layer (ENVO:00002042); material: "saline water (ENVO:00002010), including plankton (ENVO:xxxxxxxx)" | depth 5 m
CTGGATGCAAAAGATGTGTTAAAAGGGGGTGGAAGATTGAGTGTTATTTCCTATCACTCGCTGGAGGACCGCTTGGTAAAAAGATTTATAAGAAATGGCATGTTTGAGGGGGAGCCACAAAGAGATGTCTTTGGAAATTTTGATGTTCCATTAAAAAAAATAGGAAAACTAATGGTTCCTACACAAAGTGAAATTAAAATAAATAACAGAGCGCGCAGCGCTAAACTGAGGATAGCTCAAAAACTATCGGTAAATAAATGAAAGAAACGATATACGGCATACTAAGGGGAACACAGCTTGTCAGTGACGGCGCCTACAAAAAGTGGCGGCTCATTCTTTTCTTTTCTTCCTTGGCCTTAATCACGATTGCCAGTTCCCACAGTGCTGATAGCAAGGTACATTACATCGCCAAGCTCCAAGAAGACGTCAAAGCCCTTCGCTCCCAATATGTAGAAAAAAGAACCCAGCTTATGGGCTTAAAGATGGAATCTCAGATTAGAGATTTAATGAAAAAAGAGGGCGTATTCCCATCAGAAACGCCACCTACGAAAATAGTAGTCACATCTAATACACAACAACTCTAAATGTCAGACAGTCAAACCAATATACTCAACAAGCTTTACTTCATTTCCGGGTGTATGTTTGTTTTTGCATTGATGGTGGTATACAATTTGACTAAAATACAATTTGTCAATGGTGACTCCTATAGAGCATTGGCAGAAAAAAGAACATTGAAGGACGTTGTTATACCCGCGAACAGGGGTAATGTTTATTCTTTGAATGGAAACCTACTGGCCACTTCAGTTCCAAAGTATGACATTCGAATTGATTTGGTCACTTCAACAACTCAAAATTTTGAAATGTTTTTGGGTGGGCTTTGTGATTCTCTGTCCAACTTTAATAAAAGTTCTAAGAGTGAATTACAAAAACAACTCCGAAAAGCCCGCGAAAATAAAAACCGTTATTTCTTACTGGCGAGCAATTTAGATTACTCCGATTATTTGCGTTTTAGATCATTTCCTTTGTTGAAATTGGGCAGTTTTAGAGGCGGGCTCATTGTGGAGCAAAAAACAAAGCGCGATTACCCACTGGGAGGGATTGCGCAGCGCTCCATTGGCTATGAAAGAATGGACACCCAAGGCTATATAACCCGAGTTGGTATTGATGGTGCTTTTGGTGAAAAATACTTGCGGGGCGTAAACGGAAAACGCCTCAAACAAAGCATAGGAAAAGGACAGTGGAAACCCATTGACGATTTTAATCAAACGGAGCCCAAAGACGGTTATGATGTATATACCACTATTGACGTCAATATTCAAGACATTGCACACCATGCGCTTTTGGAGCAGTTAGAAATCTATAAAGCAGACCACGGATCTGTGGTGGTCATGGAAACCAAAACAGGGGAGATTAGAGCCATTTCCAATCTCGGTAGAAACCTTGAGGGCAATTATTATGAGCGTCTTAATTATGCCATTGGGGAATCACACGAGCCTGGTTCAACATTTAAGTTGATGGCACTTGCTGTGGCTTTGGAAGATCAAAAAATTGACACAACTTCAATTGTAGACACTAAAGATGGTGTTCTTTCTTTTTACGGAAACAAAGTCCGTGATTCAAAGAAAGGAGGCTATGGAAAAATTTCTGTTGCTGAAGCTTTTGAAGTCTCCTCCAACACTGGAGTTGTCAGTGCTGTATACGAAGCATACAAGAAAAACCCATCTCTTTTTGTCGATGGCCTATACCGAATGAACCTTAGAGATTCATTGGGCTTAGCGCTGGTTGGAGAGGGTCAATCTATCATTCCCGATCCTCGCATTAAAAACAATCGCTGGAGTGGTATTGCCTTGCAGTGGATGGCCTACGGCTATGGTGTTTCTTTTACGCCACTTCAAACCTTAACTTTTTACAACGCCATTGCCAATGACGGTAAGATGGTCAAGCCCCGATTTTTGAAAGAAGTCAAAGCCATTGACCAATCCGTTGAGGTTTTTGAAACGGAAGTTATCAATGCTCAAATATGCAAACCAGCAACGGTCAAAAAGTTACAAGCACTGCTTAAAAATGTGGTGGAAAAACCCCATGGTACAGCGCATGGGTTGTATTCTGAAAATTTTTCTATGGCGGGTAAGACAGGAACTTGTCAGAAAAATTATTCAAGCAAAGATCAACTAAATTATATCTCAACATTTTCTGGATATTTCCCCGCTGATTCCCCAAAATATTCTTGCATTGTAGTGATTCATGAGCCGGATAAAAACGTGGGTTATTATGGTGCCGATGTCTCTGGACCTGTCTTTAAAAAAATTGCCCAAAAAATTTATACCGACGCGCCCAGCATGGATTTTATTGATAATATCAATCAAACATCAGAAGCCGTTGAAAATCAATTTCAAGCTTATTATAAGTTAGCTCAGGCTGCGACAAATATCATGCCCGATCTCAAGGGAATGCCAGCAATGGACGCCATTGCTATTTTAGAAAATATGGGATTAAAAGTGACAACCATCGGGGATGGGATTGTAGAAAAGCAATCATTAGTAAGTGGTCAAAAAGTGAAACCAAACACAAATATTGTTTTAGAATTATCGTGAAATTATTAAGAGACATATTGTATAAAGTTGCCATTAAAGTTGTATTTGGCTCCACCAATACCTCCATTTCAGGGCTTCAATCCGATTCAAGATTAATTCAAAAAGGCCATCTTTTTGTGGCTATTAAGGGCCTTGAAAGTGATGGTCACCAATACATCGATCAAGCCATTGAAAAAGGAGCCTCTGTCATTGTTCACCAACAGCACCTCAAAATAAAGCAAAGCGCCATCACCTATATACAGGTTGAAAATTCTGCAATAGCATTGGCTTATATGGCAGCTAATTTTTACGAACAACCCTCTAAAAATCTAAATTTAATAGGGGTGACAGGGACCAATGGAAAAACAACTGTCAGTTCCCTTTTGTATGATTTGTTCAAGGCTGCGGGATACAAGGTTGGTTTGCTTTCAACGGTCAAAATATTGGTTGATGACCAAGTTTTTCCAGCGACCCACACCACACCAAATTCGATAGCAATAAATCGCTATTTAAAGCAAATGAGTGATGTGGGTGTGGAATTTTGTTTTATGGAAGTCAGTTCACACGGCATTGACCAGTATCGAACGGAAGCTTTGGAATTTAAAGGGGGAATATTTACAAATCTTACTCACGATCATTTGGATTACCACAAAACTTTTTCTGCCTACAGAGACGTCAAGAAATCATTTTTTGATCAGCTGCCTAAATCGGCCTTTTCTCTTGTTAATCTTGATGATAAAAATGGGCGGTTTATGGTTCAAAACAGCAATGCTAAACTTTACAGTTATGCTTTAAAAACACAGGCTGATTATAGAGTACAAATCCTTGAAAATCAGCTCAAGGGTCTGTTGCTAAAAATAAACGACGCAGAGGTTTGGGCCAAGCTTATTGGTGAATTTAATGCCTATAACTTGGCTGCTATTTTTGCTTGTGCTGATATTTTGGGAATGGAGTCCAATGAAATTTTAAGATTGATAAGCACTTTGGAAAGTGTAAGTGGCCGCTTTGAATTTTTTATCACAGGCTCTGATATTACCGTGATCGTTGATTATGCACATACCCCAGACGCGCTGAAAAATATTTTGCAAACTATCAATGCCATAAGAACCAAAAATGAAACCCTAATCACCGTTGTTGGCTGTGGAGGCGATCGCGATAAAACAAAGCGCCCAAAGATGGGTCATATCGCCTCTCTTTTGAGCAATAAAGTCATTTTAACGAGTGACAATCCTCGCTCTGAAAACCCAGAACATATTATTACGGAAATGGAACAGGGAGTAGAGGCTCAGAATTACAATAAAATTATTTCTATAACAAATAGAACACAAGCCATTAAAACAGCCTGTCAGTTGGCCAACGCTAACGACATCATATTGTTGGCGGGGAAGGGACATGAAAATTATCAAGAAATAAAAGGGGAAAAAATACATTTCAGTGATTTTGAAGTGGCAAGGAAATGTTTAAATAAACTGCAGAAATAAGATGTTGTACTATTTGTTCGAATATTTAGAAAACGAATACCAAATGCCCGGTGCTTCCCTTTTTGGGTTTTTGACCTTTAGAGCCGCCCTGGCCATTATACTATCGCTGTTATTTTCTACTATTTTCGGAAAGAGGATTATTAAGTTTTTGCAAAAGAAACAGGTTGGAGAAACCATTCGAGATTTGGGTCTTACAGGACAGAAAGAGAAAGCAGGGACGCCAACCATGGGTGGTTTAATCATCATTTTAGCCACCATCTTACCCGTAATTTTGGTAGGTAAATTAGATAATATTTACATCCTTTTATTGTTAGTGACCACGCTTTGGATGGGCAGTATAGGGTTTGTGGATGATTATATTAAAAAATTCAGAAATGACAAAGAGGGCCTAAAGGGCAAGTTCAAAATCATAGGCCAAGTGGGATTGGGTATCATCGTGGGATTGACATTTTTTTTCCATTCAGAGGTTACCATAAAGGAGAAATTACCGTTTGAAATGCAAACGACATTGGCCGCGTCAAAAAGCTCTAAACTTCAGTTTTATGCAGAAACTAAATCCACAAAAACAACCATTCCCTTTTTTAAAGCCAATGAGTTCGATTACGCTGATTTGATCACTTGGGTCCATCCGAGTTTAGAACCCTATGCTTGGATTGTATTTGTATTGATCACCATTTTTATCATCGCGGCGGTTTCTAATGGCGCAAATCTTACAGATGGTATTGATGGACTGGCTGCGGGTACATCTGCTATTATAGCCTTGACCCTTGGTATTTTCGCATGGGTTTCAGGAAACATTATTTTTTCTGACTACTTAAATATCATGTACATCCCTAGGGTGGAGGAGATTACAATTTTTATTGCTGCTTTTGTGGGCGCCTTGATAGGTTTTCTATGGTATAATACTTATCCAGCTCAGGTTTTTATGGGAGATACGGGAAGTCTAACCATAGGAGGTATCATCGCGGTTATTGCCATTGCAGTGCGCAAAGAGTGGTTGATCCCATTGCTTTGCGGTATTTTCTTGATGGAAAATTTATCTGTGGTATTACAGGTCAGTTACTTTAAATACACAAAGAAAAAATACGGGGTGGGCCGTCGAATTTTTAAAATGTCTCCACTCCATCATCATTACCAAAAGTTAGGATATCACGAAAGTAAAATTGTCACGCGATTTTGGATCGTTGGGATCCTATTGGCGATTCTCACCATTGTGACATTGAAAATTAGATAAATGAAGCGATTGGTAATTCTTGGCGGCGGTGAAAGTGGGGTTGGAACAGCTTTGCTTGGCAAAGAGAAGGGATTCCGGGTTTTTGTTTCCGATTTCGGAAACATCAAAAAAAAGTATAAGGACGTTCTTTTACATCATGAGATTGAATGGGAGGAGGGACAGCATGAGGCTTTAAAAATACTAAAGGCCGATCTGGTTGTCAAAAGCCCAGGGATATCAGACGCGGCACCCATTGTAAAGCAATTGCGGATAAATGGGGTACCGGTGGTGTCTGAAATTGAATTTGCGGCACAGTTTACCAGCGCTACAATAATTGGAGTGACTGGAAGTAATGGAAAAACGACGACCACAATGATGGTTCATCACATTTTAAAACAAGCCAAATTAGAGGCGGTGATGGCCGGAAATATTGGAGAAAGCTTTGCCAAAGAAATCAAAAGAACACCTGATTATTTTGTATTGGAGCTCAGTAGTTTTCAATTGGATGGCATTGAAAAATTTCAACCCCATATTGCTGTAATTACCAATATCACAGCTGATCATTTAGACCGATACGATTACAAATTTGAAAACTATATCAATGCCAAATTTAGAATTATAATGAATCAGACCAAGTCAGATTATTTGATATACGATGCCGATGATCCGGTCATTGATACTTATTTAAAAACCCACCCAATTCAGTCCATACTAATGCCTTTTTCTTTAGAAAAATCTTTAGAACAAGGCGCGCATTATAAAGATAAAATAATAACAATAACAAATCAAAAAAACACCATTCAGATGCCAACATCTAATTTAGCTTTGGAAGGAAAGCACAACATTAAAAATGCCATGGCGGCAGCCACAGTTGGGCATTTACTTAAAATTCGAAAAGAAACCATTCGTGAGAGCTTGGAGTGTTTTCAAGGGGCCGAACACCGTTTAGAGCCTGTTCTTAAGATCAACAATGTGCATTACATTAATGACTCTAAGGCCACTAACGTCAATGCCACCTATTTTGCGCTTGAAAGCATGAATTCTCCCACGGTTTGGATAGTAGGCGGTGTTGATAAAGGCAACGATTACAGTGCGCTTTATCCATTTGTAAATGAAAAAGTCAAGGCTATTATATGCTTGGGCAAGGACAATGATAAGCTTTTTGAAAATTTTGAATCCATGGTAGATATCATTGTTGAAACACAGTTTATGAGTGAAGCTGTAAAGATTGCGTACAAAGTGGCTAGTGGAGGGGATCGCGTGTTGTTGTCTCCAGCCTGCGCCAGTTTTGATTTATTTAAAAATTATGAAGACAGAGGACAGCAATTTAAAGCAGCTGTAAGACAATTATAGATGAAGACAAACCTAAATAACATAAAAGGAGATCGGATGATATGGGCTATTGTAGCTCTTTTGGCTATCTTTTCTTTTTTGCCTGTCTACAGTGCGGCGAGTAACTTGGCTTACTCCGGCGGTAACGGACAAACCTTTGGTTACTTTATCAAACATTTAGTTCATCTGTTTTTAGGATTTTCAATCATATACGGCGTTCACAAAATACCCTACCGCTATTTTAAAGGCCTTTCAATGGTTATGTTTCCTGTTATTTTAATTTTATTGTTAGTGACATTATTGCAGGGATCCACTATTGATGGTGCCAATGCCAGCCGTTGGATTCAAGTCCCCTTTGTAGGATTTACCTTTCAGCCATCCACTCTTGCAGCTTTGGTATTAATGGTGTTTGTTGCACGTTACCTCACCAAGATTCACGACAAAGAAATTTCTTTAAAGGCCTCAATAATTCCCCTTTGGCTTCCAATATTTTCCGTATTGTTATTGATTTTGCCTGCAAATTTATCAACAGCACTTATCATTTTTTCAATGCTAATGGTCTTGGCCTTTTTAGGCGGATATCCCTTAAAGTATTTGGGACTGGTTGCTGGCTCTGGTATTGTTGTACTTGGTCTTTTTATTTTAGTTGCCAAAGCTTTTCCTGAGGCCATGCCAAATAGGGTAGACACATGGACGAGTCGAATTCAGAATTTTATGGATCCCGAAGACACCAAAGAAGATTATCAAATTGAAAAGGCAAAAATAGCCATTGCAACCGGAAGTATTTATGGACTTGGGCCCGGAAAAAGTATTCAGAAAAACTTTTTACCACAATCTTCCTCAGATTTTATTTTCGCCATTATCATTGAAGAATACGGATTGATAGGGGGCTTGTTTTTACTGACGCTTTATTTGTTGTTGCTTTTTAGAATTGTCATTGTTGCTCAGAAAGCAGATTCCGTATTTGGGAAGTTATTGACCATTGGTGTTGGTCTGCCCATTGTATTTCAAGCATTGATTAATATGGGTGTTGCGGTTGAATTGTTTCCAGTTACTGGGCAAAACTTGCCATTGATAAGCAGTGGAGGTACTTCTATATGGGTAACCTGTCTTGCCATTGGGATTGTGTTGAGTGTAAGTGCCAAAAGAGAGGAGATCAGAAACCAACAGGGAGACGAACAACACCCTTTAGAAATTTTAAGCGAAGCATTGGAATGAAAAATCTAAAAGTCATAATATCAGGAGGCGGTACCGGTGGACATATTTATCCTGCACTTGCCATTGCTCAAGGTCTTAAATTACAGTTTCCTGGAATGAAATTTTTATTTGTTGGTGCCAAGGGTAAAATGGAGATGGAAAAAATACCCAAGGCAGGATTTTCAATCACCGGATTGTGGATTTCAGGATTTCACAGAGGCCAACTGTTCAGAAATCTATTGTTTCCCTTGAAATTGGTCGCCAGTCTGTTTCATTCTTTTTTTATTTTAATAAAATTCAGGCCCAAAACCGTTATCGGTACAGGAGGCTTCGCCAGTGGTCCAATACTGTACATGGCATCCTTGTTTGGAATTCCAACTTTGATACAAGAGCAAAATTCCTTTCCGGGTATTACCAACAAGTTACTGAGCACCAAAGTCAATGCTATCTGTGTTGCCTACGAGGGGTTGTCAAAATTTTTCCCAAAAAATAAAATTAAAATGACAGGCAATCCTGTACGGCAAGATCTTTTAGACTTGTCAGCTAAAACAGACCAAGCAAAAAACTTTTTTGGACTGCAAACAAAACACAAAACGGTTTTGGTTTTAGGGGGAAGTTTGGGGGCGCGGAGAATCAATGAATTAATCGAAGAAAAGCTCAACTATTTTAAAGCCAATCAACTACAAGTCATTTGGCAATGTGGTCGTTTATACTATGAGGAATACAAGCGTTATGAAAATCTTCCAGAAGTCTGCGTACGTCCGTTTATCAACAGAATGGATTATGCCTATGCCGCTGCTGATTTTATGATTTCAAGGGCTGGGGCGAGTTCTGTTTCTGAATTGTGTGTGGTTGGCAAACCTGTAGTGTTTATTCCCTCCCCAAACGTGGCGGAAGACCATCAAACCAAAAATGCCGAATCAATTTCAAAAAAGGAGGCGGCTATTTTAATTAAAGAAGCTGCCTTAGAATTGGAATTTGAACATGAATTTTCCAAGCTTTTAGACTCTGAAAGCCTTCGAAAAAAATTAAAGAGCAACATTAAAAAATTAGCAAAAATAAATGCAACTGAGGCCATTGTCGCTGAAATTGAAACACTTTTAAGCACATGAATTTAAATTCTTTTGAAACGGTCTTTTTTATCGGTATCGGCGGTATCGGTATGAGTGCCCTTGCGCTGTATTTTCACAGCTGTCAAAAGAATGTCGCTGGTTATGACAAAACCCCAAGTCACAACACAGCGTCTCTTCAATCCAAAGGAATTAAAGTTATTTTTGAGTCCGATATAGATCTTGTAGAACCAAAATTTTTAGATCCAGCCACAACATTAATCGTCACGACTCCAGCCGTTCCCAAATCAAATACAATTTTAAACTTCTTTAAAATTAATGATTTTAAAGTCATTAAAAGGGCTGAGGTTCTTGGACTCATCACAAACAACACCAAGTGCTTGGCCGTGGCTGGAACCCATGGCAAAACCACGACTTCCAGTATTTTAGGACATTTGATGTTTGAATCACAGCAAAAAGTAACTGCGTTCTTTGGTGGTATTTCAGAAAATTATAAATCTAATCTAATCCAAAATGGAAATGAGTTTACAGTGGTAGAAGCCGACGAGTTTGATCGGTCCTTCCTTAAATTAAAACCCACTTTGGCTTGTATCACTTCTATAGACGCTGATCATTTGGATATCTATGGAAACAAAGAACAGCTCATTACAACCTTTGAAACCTTTTCAAAACTTCTTCCATCTAAGGGTCAACTTTTTGTACATACTAGTGTACCCATTGAGGGTGTTTCATATGGAGTTGAAGCAGTAGCAGATTTTACAGCTACCAATGTCAAGATCAAAGACGGAGGTTATGAATTTGACCTAAAGACACCGAACACAACCATCAAGGAGCTCAATTTTTATATGCCTGGTAAACACAACCTATCAAACGCTGTAGCCGCTCTAGCAATGGCATTGTCATCTGGTTGCAATCCTTTGAAATTAAGAGCGGCACTAAAGAGTTACAAGGGCGTAGAGCGCCGTTTTTCATATAAAATCAAAAATGAATCTTTTGTCTTTATTGATGATTATGCTCACCATCCAAAAGAAATTGACGCCGTTAGAGAGGCTGTTAATGAAATGTTTCCTCAAAAGAAAGCAACCGTTGTTTTTCAGCCTCATTTGTTCAGCAGGACCTCAGACTTTGCCGATGATTTTGCAGACTCACTCTCAAAATTTGATGCGGTCTTGTTGTTGGATATATACCCCGCCAGAGAAGCACCCATCAAAGGGGTCACTTCGGATTGGTTGTTGGAAAAAATCACAACCAAAACAAAGCAGTTGGTAAAAAAGGCCAACCTAGCAGCCGCAATCAACTCCATTGGGAATCCTTTGCTGATTACGATGGGGGCTGGAGATATAGGATTGGAAGTAGAAGCACTGACTAAAGAATTGATATATGCGTAAACACTGGAATTATATAAAAGGATTGATACTGCTGACCGTTGTGCTGTTTCTTTATGCTTTTACGTCCATTCGCAACAATGACAGTGCCATTAGATCCGTAAATATTGATTTCATTGGTGAAAACACGCTTTATATCAGCAAGGCAAACGTTGATAAAATGTTGATACAAAATCATGAATATGTCCAGTGTGTTGATAAAGAAATTTTAGATTTAAAAGCATTGGAAATTAAAATATCAGACAATGCAATGATTGAAAGCGCAGAGGCTTATCTCAACGTAAAAGGTGACTTACGCATTGAGATTGAGCAACGCAGTCCTCTCGCACGCGTTGTTGCAAATCCTTCCTATTATATAGATCAACAGGGGAAAAGAATGCCTCTATCAGAGGAGTACAGTGCGCGTGTGTTGTTGGTCCACGGAGTGGATTCAGAATCGTATTTGAAGGCTGTCTATAAACTATTAAAGGCCATTGATGCCGATGCATTTTTAAAATTATACACCACCGATCTTATGATTGATGCGGATCAACAAATTTCAATGCGCCTCAGAGATTGCTCTTTTGAGGTTCTTATAGGGGACCTTGAGCGCTTGGATCAAAAAATAAAAAATTTTAAAGCCTTTTATCAAAAAGCAAAAAAAGACAAGTTGTTAAAACGCTATAAAACAGTGAATTTAAAATTCAACCAACAGGTTGTTTGTATCAAATAAATAGAACTATGGAGACTCAAAACATTGCCGTCGGTTTAGACATTGGAACCACAAAAATTGTAGCCATGATTGGACAAAGAAATCAATATGGTAAACTCGAAACTATAGGGGTGGGAAAATCAAAAAGCCTGGGAGTTCACCGAGGTGTTGTAAATAATATTACTCAAACAATTCAGTCTATTCAGCAAGCTGTATCAATGGCTGAAGCATCTTCTGAGATCAAAATAGGAGGTGTTACAGTTGGAATAGCCGGGCAGCACATTCGCAGTTTGCAGCACAGTGACTATATCACTAGAGACGATGCAGAACAAGTGATCAATGAGGAAGATATTGACCGGCTTATAAGTCAAGTACACAAACTGGTCATGTTGCCAGGGGAAGAGATCATTCATGTACTCCCTCAAGATTTTAAAGTTGATGGACAAGCAGAGATCAAAGAACCCATTGGAATGTATGGTGAGCGTTTGGAAGCAAATTTTCACGTCGTTGTGGGGCAGGTTTCGTCCATTCGAAATATTGGCCGCTGTATTCAAACTGCCGGTTTGGGTCTAGAAGGCATTACCTTAGAACCTCTCGCCTCTGCCAAAGCCGTCCTCAGTCATGAGGAGAAAGAAGCAGGTGTTGCCCTTATTGATATTGGCGGCGGAACCACTGATTTAGCGGTTTTTAAAGACGGAATCATTCGGCACACAGCTGTCATTCCCTTTGGAGGTAATGTGATCACAGAGGATATTAAGGAAGGCTGTTCTATTATTGAAAAACAAGCTGAACTACTAAAAATAAAATTTGGTTCGGCTTGGCCCGGAGAAAATAAGGACAATGAAATTGTTTCTATACCGGGACTTCGCGGCAGAGATCCCAAAGAAATTACTCTAAAAAACTTATCTAAAATTATTCATGCACGGGTGGTAGAAATTATTGAGCAAGTGTATGTTGAGATCAAAAATTACGGCCATGAAGAACCAAAGAAAAAATTAATCGCTGGGATTGTTCTCACTGGGGGCGGCAGTCAGTTGAATCATTTAAAACAACTCGTTGAGTACATTACCGGAATGGACACACGGGTAGGCTATCCCAATGAGCATTTGGCTGGGGACAGTGACAGTGATATTACAAGTCCATTGTATGCGACTGCCGTTGGATTGGTGTTGGACGGATTGGAACGTCAAAACAAACAGCCAAATGCTGATCCACCAGCTGAAGGAGAGGAAAGTGAACCTCCAACACCCCCACCGCCAGTACGCCCAAAGGGGTTTTTAGAAAAATTAACAGAGCGCGTCAAAGAGTTTTTAGAAAATGCAGAATAACCAACATTTAAATTTAATAATATGAGCAGTAATAACGATTTTGGAATCCATTTCGATTTACCAAAAAATCAATCAAATGTCATCAAAGTGATTGGCGTTGGCGGTGGCGGTAGCAACGCCATCAACCATATGTTTAAACAAGGAATTAAAGGCGTTGATTTCGTCATTTGTAACACTGATTCTCAAGCCCTTAATAACAGCGGTGTACCAAATAAAATTCAGTTGGGTGTCAATCTTACTGAAGGACTTGGAGCGGGTGCAAATCCCGATATTGGTGAGAAAGCAGCCGTTGAAAGTTTAGAAGACATTCGCGCCATGTTAACACCCAACACAAAAATGGTATTTATCACTGCCGGTATGGGAGGTGGTACCGGTACAGGTGCAGCTCCAATCATCGCTAAAATGGCCATGGATATGGATATTTTAACGGTAGGAATTGTGACCATGCCATTTCAATTTGAAGGGAAAATTAGAAATGTACAGGCGCATAAAGGGATTGCGAAGTTTAGAAAAGTTGTAGATTCTCTGGTTATTATCAACAACAATAAACTGCGTGAGGTATATGGAAATCTTGGCTTTAAAGCAGGTTTCTCTAAAGCGGATGAAGTTCTGTCCACAGCTGCTCGTGGAATTGCAGAGGTCATCACTCACCACTATACGCAAAACATTGACTTAAGGGACGCCAAAACTGTGTTGAGCAGCAGCGGAACCGCCATCATGGGTGCCTCTACAGCTTTTGGAGAAAACCGCGCAAAAAAAGCAATTGGCAAAGCTTTGGATTCTCCGTTGCTCAATGACAATAAAATCACAGGGGCTAAAAACGTATTGTTGCTCATTGTTTCGGGTTCCCAAGAAATCACAATTGATGAAATAGGTGAAATCAATGACCACATTCAGGCCGAGGCTGGCCATGTTGCCAATATAATCATGGGGGTTGGTGAGGATGCCTCTTTAGGAGAGGCCATTTCAGTGACCATTATTGCAACAGGGTTTGATGCCCATCAGCAAAATGATATTTCTAATGTAGAACCAAAAAAAGTAGTTCATGCGCTTGAAGATGAACAAACCATGGAACACGATTTACTGCTTTCTGATACTGATGAGGCTGATAATAAGGCCTCTGAACCAGTGGAAACAATTGTCTATGATTTGGTAGAAGACCCAATGGAATTCACATTGGAAGATTCAGAGCAAACCATGGATTTAATTCCAACATCCGAGTTGCTTAAAGACATTGAAGTCGATTTTGAAGAATTATTACAAAACATTGACGACGAGGAATTTATCATTAATAACGTGGCAGCTGTTGAAGCGGTTTCGGAGGTTTCAGAGGGTTCATCAGTCGAGGATCAGACGCGCCTCACATTTGATTTGCCTATCGCCAATAAAAAGGGGGATAGATCCAAGGAAAAGTATGTTGAAATATTTAAATTGGAAGACAACGTCAATAATATTGAAGTTGACGATTATATCGAACTTGTGGCTGTATCAGAAGCTGTAGATGTGGGCGAGGAAACCTATACACTTGACGATCACATTGTTTTAGAACAAACCGAAACCCCGTACGATAAGGAAGCCATACAGACAAAGGTCGCGGTTGAACAGGGCCTTGAAACCGAAGCAGAAATGGTCCTTAAAAAAGTGACGGTCAAGGAACGTCAAGTACAGCCACAACCCGCTGAAAACACCAATCCTTTTGACAATCCAATTTCCAAAACACTCAGAGACAGAGCAGATGAACGCCGTCAAAAGATGAAGGCGTTTAATTATAAATTCAATGCCTCTAAAATTGAAGAGTTTGAAAAAGAACCCGCTTATAAACGCCAAGGGATTGAACTTAGCGATGCCACAGAGGCTTCCGAAACTCTAGTATCTAGAACTTCGGTTGCTTCTGACGACAATGAAGATTTGCAAGTACGCTCCAATAATTCTTTCTTACACGATAACGTGGATTAGTCGAGGATTTCCTAAAATCCGTAAAAAACCTGAAATTTTTTTTCAGGTTTTTTTATGCATAATAATCTCTAAATGAATATTTACTTATATTCGTAAACCTAAAAAAATGATATGAGTTTGCAAGATACAATAATGACAGCCCTTAAGGCCGCCATGAAATCAAAGGATACGCTGGCTCTCACCGCGCTTAGATCTGTAAAATCAGCCATTCTTTTGGCCCAAACTAAAAGCGGTTCTGATGGCAGTATGTCTGAAGCGGATGAGGTAAAATTACTTCAGAAGTTGGTCAAACAACGGTTGGACAGTGCAGAAATTTTCACCCAACAAAACCGCCCAGATTTGGCGGCTCCAGAAATGGCTGAGGTAGAAATTATCAGTCAATTTCTACCGGAGATGCTTTCAGAAGCAGCGGTTGAAAAAGCGGTTGTGACTGCCATTGAAAAACTTGGGGCAGAAGGGATGAAAGACATGGGAAAAGTTATGGGGTATTTAAGCAAAGAACTGTTTGGTAAAACCGATGGAAAAACCATTTCTACATTGGTAAAAAAATGTTTAATGTCCTAAAATAATGGCTGCGTAGCTCAATTGGATAGAGCACTGGATTTCGGCTCCAGCGGTTGAAGGTTCGACTCCTTTCGCAGTCACGAATTGTCCCCAGAAATAATAATTTATTTCTGGGGATTTATTATTTTTAATTTTTAAATATTTAAAAAATGAAAAAACTACTACATTACATTATTTTAACCACAATTATTTTAGGCTGTGGCAATATAAATAATAAAGAAGGTGAGTCATCCAATTTAAGCGAATCTAATAAAATATTGACAGCCAAGGCCAATATTAGTGAAAATAGTTTCGCGACAATTTTAAATCTTGTTAGGGAAAATGACTTTAATAAAGCTGGTTATGCCCTTCTTGAGCCTGTTACTGACCAGTATGGATATGAAAAATGGGAGGCTACTTCTCCAACTTTTATATTTGATCAAAGTACTGTTATTGAGCTCAAGAAGTATAGGACAGTTACAGATTTTTGGAGCTCAAAATATGGCTATGTAGTTGTTTCACAGGCTACTAAATGTTATGAAAATAGTTCAACCCTTTGCTACATAAGTCATGATGGGGACTCTACTCAAATAGAACAAGCAGAGACAAATACCGCACTTCAATCAGAAATAGTTGACAAGAATTTTTACATAATTGCGACAGGTATCGCCTCTAGTCAAAATGAAGCTTCTGAAAAAGTAAAAAAATTAAATTCTGCAGGCTATGCTTCAGATTATCTTTGGATACCCGATTATAAATCTTTGAGTGGGGCAAAATATTATTCAGTTTACATTGGACCATTCTCTACAATTGATGAATGCGCCTTGGTAGTGGAGGAATATAGAAAAAGTTATCCATCTGCATATGGCTTATTAGTATCCAATGAGTCGTCGAAAAGAGTTGAAATCAGAGGGCCAAATAGAATATCAACTAAATAAAAAAAGAGTACTCAAAAAGTTCGAACTTTTGTAAGTTTGGGTCACAAATTTTCTCTAAG
>TARA_B100001093_G_scaffold516482_1_pt1 | contig 15758 bp, 5 predicted proteins | sample TARA_B100001093 | Tara Oceans TARA_B100001093 (sample SAMEA2623116) | marine metagenome | biome: marine biome (ENVO:00000447); feature: surface water layer (ENVO:00002042); material: "saline water (ENVO:00002010), including plankton (ENVO:xxxxxxxx)" | depth 5 m
CTCTGACAGGTGGTGTCAATTTTACAGTTGTAGGAATTGAAGTTGTTGAAGGGTTGATATCATTTGTAGAAGATAATAGATCTGTAGCCTTTTCAGATTCTACAACAAACAAATCGCCTATCCGACGAATACAACTCATAACATCTCTATGATTTTGTTGTCCATTATCTCTAATGAGAATATGATTTGATGCAAATTCATCTATTCTAGGATAAATTAAATTATAGGGTTGCGCTTCGAATCCGCCAAGATTGGTATCGGGATATGTGCCGTTTGGATCAGCATGTTGGTCTATACAAAGTCTCCAATGATCCATAAGATAGAACTCCTGATTTGGATCATCCCAAGTATTTACATCCTCTTCATTATAAGTTCCAGATTTTACCATAGTACAAGTCGCTACACCATCAGCCACGGCAGTAATATACATAGTACCACTTCCGTAGGGTTCTATAATTCTCTTCTTTATATCCTCAGATTTAAAGCCGCCAGTCAATTCTGTTAATGCTACATTGGTTTCTCTATCGCGCAGTGTTGCTGTCACTTCAGCGGTGCCGGACGTGACCATAGTGCGCGGAGCGCCCGTCAGCTGCAGAGTAGCTTTTCTTTGAGCGACAGTACTCCATGCAGAACTATAGTAATTTGCATATGGATGTAAACAGAGGTCCTTAGCAAGTGTTCTTAAAAATCCATCTTCAGTCTTTGTGTCGATATTGGTGTCAATTGTATATTCCATAACAACATCAACACCTGCTTCAAAAGATTCACTTCTCCAAATTGCAGTACCATGATCTAAATCAACTTGAGTTTGATCTGAGACTGATGAGACAGTTAATACTAAATCATTTACGCCCACAGAATCGTCTTGAATTCCGCCCAGCTGGGATTGTGGGATTGTGAGTGTATCACCAACCAAAAATTTTTCGCCATAAGAACAGAAAGTAACTTTGCTAATTTTTCCTAATTGATTTACAAAAACTTGTATCATTAAATTATCTACAACACCATCAGTGCTATCGGTAGTAATTACTTTGTCGCTTCCGATTCCATTATGAGAAACAAACCAGACGCCCGGCCTATGTCCTGTCAATGTTGAAGATGTAATATCTATACTTGTTATTGCTCCCACACCCGTATCTTCGGTTTCTCCATTAAGTCTTGTTACAACGAACTGTCCTAACAATGGAGTTTCATCAATTTCCATTGTCAATGCTGGATAACCATTACCAGTATCCCCAGCGAGAGTGTAATTCTGTCCACCATCATGTATTGTAAATGATGTTATAGAACCGTTACCATCAGCCTTACAAGTAATGTTAGCTGGTCGAGGGACTTTGGTGTTTGTTTGTCCACCTCTGACACATACTCCATAATCAGCTCCAGGCGTATATCCTTGACCACCATTGGAAATAGCAAACTGTTGAATTACTCCTTCGCCCAATGGAGATGTAGAATCAGTTAAAACAATAGTTCCTAAAGTAGCTTTGTTAGAACCAGTTGCAAATTTATAAGTTAGAGGTTTTTTGACAGAACTAATGACACCATTTTGAACTTCTCTTTTTTCTGATCTTATTTCGTATGCCGGAACTCTATCAAGTTGTTCTTGTGCTCCTCTGCCAAGTCCTTGTGCCGCTCGATCAAACTTAGCGAAAGTTTGATTAAATTCGTTCATGAACTGAAATCTCTGCCGTTGTCTTGTTTGGGGGATTGATATCATCTCATTCCTTTGAATGGAATATCCCCCCGACAGAAATGGAGTTTTCAGTGAGGTTGATGTTGGCATTTATTGATCTCCTTAAATGTTTTACTTATATTTATACATAGTATTTTTCCGACTAATAAACCTTAGGCTACAGGTGCGGCGCCATTTTCTACATCACTATATGAAATACTAGATCCGGTAACTTGTAAGAATATTCTCATACCATTTCCATTTGGCAATGTTGAAGGCATACCCTCATACCTTCTTTTATTTTTTCTCCAAATCTGGTAAGATCCATCCGGCGCCTCATGCCCACCATAAGCGCCAGCGTTTGTAGCGGTTATCTGATTTTTATCTTCATTGATTTCGTTGTTGGCGTCCGATGCCGCGCTGATAGCTATTTGAACTGGTTCTGTATAAGTGCCGGCCGTGATCTTGCCATCAGAGTCATTATACTTATCAATTTCTACATATCCTGCTTGAGTTGAGAAATCAGCAGAAGAAACACAAATCAGATCCAGTTCACTTTCTGGATAGTAAAATCTCTGACTTGTCAATTGTGTTGGGAAAGAAAATACGAAATTTCTTCCTTGAGTAATCGAAAGTTGTTCTTGCGGATTTATAATAGCATGCGAATCTACTTCGTGCATGGTTGCAGAAACATGGTAATCCCAAGGCTTCAATACATCTTTTTCTCTTACGACAAATCTATTGATGGACTTAACATCGTTCATATTTGTTTCGGGGAAATTTCTATCTTCGGGTGTAGAAATAATATAAGTTCCCTGAGAAGGATTTGATGTTTGGTAGTTGATCATAGAAATTGAGAATGACGATCCTGATCTTGGAGAATTCTTAAAATAAAGAGATTTATTCCAAAAATCATACATATATTCGTTTCTACCAGTTGTATTTGTCCATATTACATCGCCCGGCAATTTAGAACTCAATTTTGAATCGTTGGCAGAAGCAACCAATTTACTAGAATCAATAACCCAGTGTGGATAATCCACACCCTGCACCCAATCGGTTTCAGCATCGTCCGTGGGTGTAGTTGTGCTACCACTCGCAAACCCTGAGCCAGTAGTATCCGGCGCGATGATGTCTCCGGCGGCATCCACATGTGAATATATACCTGTTGTTGTAGTATTCCATTCTGAAAAGAATCTTTTTCCAGTAGTAAAATTCTGTGTAGTATACGAAATAATATTGTTACTTGTAGCGTTTGGATCCATTCCTGGCTGTAACGCATTGAAATTTGGCACAGTACTCGCATCTATATTAGGAAGTTTAAAATTTGGTCCAAGATTGGTCACACCAGCAGCCTCTAAAGATTCCATAAATCTAGGAACAGTAGTCGGATCTCCTCTTCTTACCCATTCATCGTAAGTTAGGATATATGCTTTTGAATCTCTTATAACTTCAACTTCATCTAAGGTTACAACCATAGATTCAAATACTTTATCGACATTTTCTGGTTGTGCTGTATATAAAATGTCCATCAAAGCAGAATCACCTTCTGCATAATTAGTCAAATTGATATTTTCTACAGAACTAGGTACACCAGTACCATCTTGAGAAGCATTTTTAAATGTTGACATTCTTTCAATAATTTGGGTTGGCCAAATTATATTTTGGGAGAGTTGTGAAGATGTGTCATTTCCGATCGCCCAATTAGCGGCGGCCGGTGTCGCATCTAAGAGATTATCACCAGTAGTCGTGATACCACGAATCAATGCCTCAGCAGTAACAACACCACCTGTAACTTGTTTTTCAACTTGTTCAACAGCACCTGGCGCTGGTGACGCATTCAATGCTATAGATGTGTCTCTTCTTCTAGGCAAAGAATTAAATCCTGTAATAGCCAAATCTGTAATCTCGCTGGATGGTCCAGAGATATTCACATATGGCATAGTTTTTAACTTTAAAGTTGTTGCCTTGTATTCAGCAGTTCTTGTGAGCGCCTCGGTATCTGAAGAAAATGGTTGGAAAGTGCCATCTGTAACATCACCAGAATTTGACATACCAATTTCAAGCATGATCATACCAGCAGATGTCCCATCATCAGCGTCAATTAATTTCAATAGAGTATCTGCTGCGTTAGTGCTAACATCGGAGAGATTTTCACCTCGAATTTCATGGCCAGTAATATTATTTACCGATGAAATTGTAATTTTTCCAGTGGATGGGAACCATTCTTTTATTCTACCCCCCCATATAATAGGATTTGTGTCGGTAACGGAGCCAGCCTTGTTTCTACATGCCAAAAAATGTCCTTTTTGAATTTTTGGTGGATTTGTGGCGTCATCAATTTTAACAAAGAAAGAATATGTTTTTTCATACCACAAATCAGTATTGATTGCAGACATATTTCCCGACAATCCTCTAAATAAATCTACCTTTACATCAGAAATTTCTAAAGTGGTTGCAGCAACCGATCCTTGAGCAGTACCAGATGCATATCCATATCCATTAAAATCAATTGCATTTACCCTACCATTAAAAAACGCAGCATCTTTACTGATATATACTGTCGGTGCTTCAGTTTTATATACACCAGCAAGAGAACTATAAATGGTTGGTGGTTTGCTCATATCGTTTATGTCAGAAGATGAATAATATGGAGTCAGTGTACTCACATCTGTCGGTCTTTTTGATGGCGAATATACACAATGTACTGGTGATTTATCTGCAAATTCCGGTTGTCCAGTTGATTGATTTACATGTCTTTGAATTACAAACCATGCATAATCGTCGTCTTGGTCAACAGAGGCTTGATCAAACAAGAACAATCCCATGCCGTGATCAGTACAAGTCATTTTAAAAGACATGGGATAACTGCGAGCCATTTCTTTTTCGATTTGTGATTTTCTAAAAAATTGAGACTTCGCTCGTGAAATTGACACACTAGTACCACGGCCAATAGCAGGAGTTTGATATACATCGCACAGTTCGCCCGGCTCTCTGAATATCGGAGACTTTATTCCATCTCGATTTTGCATTATTGATACAGTACAATCATCTAAAATTTGCAAATCTGTACCAACATTGACTTTTAGAGATAGTGATGTCTCATCCCAAACAAATCTTATACGCCATTTCTGTGGTTTTCTATTACTTACAGGGCTGTTACTATTAACAAAACTCAAATTACTATCAGACAGGAGATCGACACCTCTTTCTGATTCGACTACAAATCTATCTGTAATTTCTCTTAATTTGGATTTTATATCACTATCGGAAGTCGCCAACCCCGAAGTAAGCGGTTGCGGATATATCAATTGAAATGGTCTTGAATATTCATCAGAAGATTTCATTTCCAGATACATAACATCAGAATCATTAATTTTAGCAGTATTCTTGTGTCTTCCCGAAAAGGACTCGGCGACTGCGATCGCAGACAATGATAATGGACCAGTTGTTGCTTCTTGAGCTGTTACTATAGTTGCATCAGTAGATCCGCTAGCGGTATGCCATCCAAAAAATGCATTTTTTGGATCAAGTGGTGCCAATTTGGTGGGCGACCTAAACGCCCTACTAAATATCCAATACTTTTGTGTGGCTGAATCGCCGATACCACTATCGTAGGCCTGATCATCATGTGGGAAAGATACCTCATTAACTGGCAAAGTCGATGTGACTTGATCTGGACCTAGTCCTTGTCTACCAACTAATGCTCCATAAGGAACATCGATAGATTTGCCCCAGACATATGCAATAGAGACTTCGACCGCTCCAAGATTTCTAATCCAAGGCATACCACTAGTTCTTTTTAATTTAAAAGTCGATCTTCTTGCTTCAACATCGCTGGTAACTATCCAATCATCTCTATTAATCAGTTTTCCGTCAATAGAAACTCTAAATTCGCCACTACCAAGATCGCTCTCAATTAATGGGAAGTCTGTCATAAGTGGAATAGTTTGCGCTGTAATCTCTGCCGCGGTTGAAGCAGCTTGTAATTTGGCCAAGCTATATTCTCCAGCTATTGTGGGCAGCGTGTCCGTACCGAAAAGATCCGCATTGGTTGGCGCGCCGCCTGTGCCGCCGCTCATATTAATAGTTGCAGTTTCTTTGTGTTCTCTTACGACCTTCCACAAATTCTGAACAGTTCTTTGTGTCGCCTCTTTAATGTCATCATCCAATAAATCTTTGTATTTTATAGAGAGGTTGTTTTTAAAAACTTTTAGATCCTCTGCAGCTATACCTGTCAAGACAGCACCAGCTGGTCCCAATGCAGCGAAATTATTTGATCCTGCGAGACCAGCAGAAGGAATGTTAGATACATATTCTTTACCAGCAGTCCCTCGCTCGTTGCCGGGTTCGGCGGCATTATCGTCCACGAATTCTGTGTAATTTCCAAAGTGGGCTTGAAATATTTCTGGTGAATCGAAAGGGTGAATACACATATCGTGTGCAAGTTGATATAATAAACCACCAGAACCAGTAAATTTACTTGTATGTTCTGTATATGAAATCTCAACTATTTCGCCCGGCATTGGTTGAGATGATTCATGGAATACAATAGCTCCAAATTCTCCATATTGAGAATCATACATAACAGTTCCTAGTCCTGCTGCAAGAGACCCTTCTGTATATGCATTTGCGTTCCATGCCACTTTTTCTGTTGGGTAAACTCCGCTTGGGCCAACGCCAGTCGAGGTGGTATTATTCCCATTCACCGCTAAAGCAGCTGCCCCTCGTTCTAGATGAGTTCTAACTTCACCCATTCGAATATCCCAATCCCAATTCTTGTCTTCATAATCTGGCAATGATCTCAAAAGATAGATTCTATCTCCCGAAATTGCATCGTGACTTTCGTATTGTTGCCTATGTGGCACTTGTATAACGTCATTTCTCTGAATACTAAATCCGCTTGCAATAGACATTAAGGTCTCCTATCTAATTTTCTTATTATTTATAAAAAATATTTTGTTGTTTCTCTTTTTAATTATACTTCTATTCCAATTGGATCGTTGATATCCAATACTACATCACTATTATGAATATTCTGTCCGTTTACTAAAGCCATAATTCGCATACCGTTACCAAAAGCTGCCGTGGAACGCATACCCTGATATCTGCGTTTATCTATGCTTGTACCATCATACTTATAAGTTGTCATTGGAATATTACTTGACTCCGCAACTACTTCAGCAGATGAAAAACAAATCAAATCCATTTCTTCTTTTGGGTACATAAATCTTTGAGTCGTTAATCCGGTCGGAAATGTTATAACAAATCTGTTTTCGTCCGTGATAGATAATTGTTCAAGTGGATTAATGACTGCGTTGCTGTCAACTTGATGTCGTGTGGCAAATTTATGAACATCTGTGGGTTTTAAAATATCAAATTCTCTTGCAACAAATCTCCAAATATTTTTTGCAGTATATTCATCTGCAAGATAATCTTCTCTATCATATGGACTGAGAATATAAAATGTTTTGCTATTATCTAAGTTTGATAGATTATATGTGTTGCCTGATTCGTCATAAACTGTATCTACCGTATTTTCTGCATTTTGCAAATTGGCCGCTTCCTGAGAAAAATAAACACCAGCATCCCTAGAATATATAGAATCTCTTGAACATGAATACATCGTATGTAATGGAAACTTTGAACCTTCATCTGTTCTTGTTACACCGGTCTCATTATTTACAGTTCTTTGAACTGCAAGCCATGCATAATCATCTGCCTGATCGGATGCAGCATCATCGTGAATATATAAAAATATTCCTCTTTCTGTCATAGTAAGTCTATATGAAAATGGATATGACCCTTGTAAAACTGGTTCTGTTTTAGGAAATCTTTTAAACCAACCAGAACCCTTTTTCTTATTTCTAAATCGAAGAGATCGGTTGTTTATATATTTTTTAAATCCCGTTACAGAACTTGGAGCCGTATCAGAACCCCATGTAGCAGACCCATGTGAAGTAGTAGGTACATACAACGTCAACAATGGAAATTCTGTAACAGTTTTTGCAACAGATGTTCCAACACCAGAAGATACTGTCCCGCCTTCAATGTATTGTTGAGCAGTACTCCAAAGAGTGCCATCTAATGGAATTGTACAATTTGAGTTCATATATACTCTAAATTGAGTTAAACTGCCAACAATAAGTTTTACATAATATGTGTTTCCGTTTAATGGGTTTATCGTCGGAGAGATAGAACTAAAATGTACTGGTTGGCCGTCAGTATATCCATGTGCCGCAGAGGTGGTCACAATCACAGGACTCGTATTAGTGACATCAGAAATCGGGGTGGTAGAAGCAGTGTTAGCAATCGCTCCATCATATTGATTTGATGCGTATTGATCTAAAAACACAGGAAAATAATACTTTGGTTGTGAATTGTCTTCTGTTATAGTCCCTTGTATATAATATGGACCTGTGTTGGAAGGGTCTGAAAGAACAGTGACATCTTCAAATGTCAAATCTACACACTCTCCTGGCATCCTCAAAATAGATGTATCTACTGTAGAACCATTTTCCAGTGTTATTAATCCATTGGTTTCTGTTTGTGGACTAGAAATATCACCAGATGCCAATAATTGATTTGAACAACCCACATTAACCTTAAACCATCCATACATAGGATTTGGAATACCAATTTGATCCTCCCAACCAGAACTCCCACTAAAACCAGATGCTGGGAGAATAAAATTATCAGGCCTGTATACTGTGTCGGGATAGTAAGAATTTGGTTTGAACGCTTGTTCGTTTATTTGGTTGCCAGCAGAATAATGATAAAGTCCTAAAGAATCCATTCTCATATTTAATTGATATAATTCTTGAGCAAATTCTCTGTCACCCAATCCGGTCCCATGATTAAAATAAAGTCTCGGTCTCAAATCTAACTCAAAACGTATCCTATAATTTTGATCCAATCCCCTAGAAACTGTACCGTTATTGGGTAAAATATCATTTGTGGATTGAAATAACATAACATGTTGAGAGGGCGCAGAAGGTGTTGACTGACTATAGTTAGCAGACCCAGAATATGTTCCCGAAAAATCGCCTGTTCTGTTGAGTGATATTTCTTCAAAGAATTGTTTTGTTATGGGTACATTAGATGAATCTATTAATTCATTTCCGACATCTGGAGCTCCGTTAAACATACCCCAAGTATTTTTCATATCTAACGCTAAGGCCATCATCATTCCACCCGACACGACTTCATTAGAGTCGATAGAAGCGGTTCCATCAATTTTAGTAAATCCAGTTCTGAGTCTACTCATTCCATAATTTGAGAATGTAGCGAGATTTGTTATTTGCCGTTGAGCCATTTGCATCAATTCCTAATATTTTAGTTCATACCTATTTATAACGGTTTTGTCCGTCTAAATAGTTTTGATAATTCCTTAGATACACACACATATGTACCAACAATCATAGATATAGGATATATAACTATATCTGCGAGAGTGGAACCAAATGATCTTTTTCCATATATTTTATGTTTATAATAATCTACAACTCTTCTAGACGACCAATCAGATTTTGAAATAAGAGTATCAGCGATTACTTTGCCCCAGATATCATATCCTTCTTGCCAGATCATAGGTTGTTTTCTGTGCCAGGCCCGAAGTTTTTTAACTTCTGTGAAAGTCATTATACCACGATTCTCAGCCGCAGTACAACAGTGTGATGGCTTGAGGTTAATATCCCACCACTTATCTTTTGGTTTCACCCACGTATGTGCTACAGTTGTTCCAGTACCATTCTGTGCATTACCTCTATAACCACAACTAAAATGAGTAGTATTTGTAGCTCCGCCGGAGTCGGAAAAAATACTTCTAGCAAGAGATTCCCATCCATCTTTAATCCAATAGACTTGTTTACTATCTATACCATCTTCAGAAGTTTCCCAAGCTACTGTCTTATATCCAAATAAATCTGGAAAATTACTAGAATTTAAAGCTTTGGGCGCACCAATCGTTCCACCACCAATTGTCCAATTACTATTATATCCACCCAATGCCATACCATTACCATTCAGATGATTAATTCGATGGGCAAGATGATGAGTTTGTACACCAGAAGATGCCGAGTTGGTTTTATCAATTCGAACTGGGGAAAAAGTATTTGAGCTCAAGTAAAACCCACCCATACCAGTATATGTAATTGCCATATCAGCACTTGCAAAAGAGTTCATTCCACCACTTTCATCGAGTTGCATTTGATTTCTACTTCTTACAAAAGATGCAAGTCTGTTAGATGCTGAAGCGGACCGACCTGTACCATCCAAATTTTGTGGTTTTAATACATATCTTTCTCTTGATGCCATTGTGAATTCTATTACACTTTTACTTCTGCTCAAAGTAAAAGTATTTGGCCCGCCGCCGCGATCAGTTGGAACAGCAGTAGATGGCACTTTTGTAAATGTCGCTGTGTTATTATACGATCCTCTATGTGTCAATTCAAACTTAACAGGACATGTTGGAATAAACCAATTATCTACTTCTTCGTAGTCGGTCTCCTCTCTGGGCATATAAACGCCGGTCACCTGTTCTACATCCAAAGATGTATCTGGATTTTCATATAATTTTTCTAAAATAGGACTATTCAAAAATATTTTTTGCGCCAATGCTTTTACTTTTACTGATTTTTTTCCTATGTGACAGAAGGTTGTTTTCATAGGTACATCGCCATTTTTTCCAATTCTTGCACTAAATCTTAATCGGTACATTTTTGGATTGTTTACATCATTCGATCCCATTACGTCAATAGTTCTGGCAGAAGTCATTGCTCCTTGAAATGTTGTCTCTCCGCGAACGGAATAACTTCGTGCATAAGAAGATGATAAAATATTACCGAATTCATCTTCCAGTATCCAGCCAGGATGACTCAATTTGGAATGAGAATGTCCATAAGACCCAATTATTTGCACAACTCCATTTCCACCATAACCAGATTCAGAAATTCGAGTATTGGACATACCGTCATAATCATCAGAAGCAGTTTCGGGATCAAAATCTTGATAATAATTAATAGAACTTTTTCCACCAGCGCCAACATTGATATTTACAATATCGCCCCCATTTACTTCAAAATCCCCAAAATATCCTGTCACCCCACTCTGTCCTGCTTGGGTTCCTGTATAACCAGTTTCATCAGATCCACGACCCCCATGTTGCCCTGCGGCGCCACCAACACCAAATGAGCTATCCGGCACCTGTGTTATATCTATTTGTCGTTCTCCAGCATATGTATATTCAATTCCTGGCGTGCCGCCTGTGCCGAACAGAGAATCTTCACCAAGGCCACTTTCGCGATTCGTAGCATGCCCACGAAGTTCTTTAGGACGGCCAATGTTATGCAAAATGTTAATAGGAAAATTATTTCTTCCAAAAGAAATACTACCATTATCAGGAACCATTGTATCAGATATTATATATTCTGTCGGCGTTTCAGCTGATTTGTTTTCATATGAAGTTGCAAAACCACCAGTTACAATAGGATTTTCTGCTGTTGATAATGTCTGATCGTATTCATTACCAGACTTGATAACTCCACCATCTTTAGAGACATCCCCTCCACCAGCGCCACCGGTCAGATTTATAGATGCAGTTTCCAACCAAACGGAGGAATTTCCACCATCATAACCATTTTCTACAATACCTTTTGTTTTTTTATTTTTTAATTGATCACCAGACACAATAGTTTTCTGGACACTACCAGAACCACCACCAGAAACTATCATAATCTTGAGTCTTTTGAATTTTTTAGGTACTATCATTTGCCAGTGACCAGAAGTAAAACTAGTTGTAGGCAATCCCAAATTTTTTGCGACAGTAGAAGTATTTTCTAAAATTCTTTCATATCTTAAATCTTCGCCCAGCTCGCTTCCAATATCAAATTTCAATGGAGGGATAGATATTGTTGCTTGTTCATTAAAAACTGGTATTGTCATTGAAGCTTCAGTATCATCGCGTCCTACATATTCATTAGTCGAATCTTTTACTCCATCCCAATTCTCAACACCCTTTCCAAAAAGATGAAACGAGTCTGTACAAAGTTCTGGAATTGGCCAGTAATATTCAGATTGTAATCCAGATCCATGAAAATCTGACCATTTTATTTCTCTAGGAATACCAACAGATCTATATAATGGGATATTTCTATTACTGACAAAATCTTTTACATTTCCATTTGGATGAGCCCTATAATATTCACTTATTGCATGAGATGCAGTGTTTTTTTCTGGACTAAAATTTACAACAATTTCAGATAATGATATTTTTCCTGATTTTGGTATCGCCATGTTTTGTACTCTTTTTGTTTATTTATGCAACAGAACCAATATATGCTACAATATCTCCGGTGCAAGTAATCCGCCTTGAAGTCCCTGCAGCCCCTTGCACTTTTAAATCACCATCGTTTATGTCTAGTCCATTATTCATACTATCACCATCGACCTTATTTCGTCTCACAAAACCGCCATTATTATTATAATCATCTGCAATGGGTTTCAAGAGACCATAAACAATATTTATTGCATCTATGATAGTAGTTCCATTTAAACCATCACTTAAATCTGAGACAGTTCCAACATCTTCTATTTTAGTTCTCTTCTCTATATCAGCACGTAATGCGTCGAGTTTTATTTCAATTTCGCCATCTAGTCTGTCATCCAATGTTCTAATTTCATTATCCAATAACCTAACATTGGTCACAATATTTGCAGAAGTTGCATAATCATTCTCTGCATCGGGAACCATAGTACCCTGTACACTATCAACACCCAAAGATGTAATAATATTTTGTATTTTGATTAAATTCAATTCTACAGCAGTTGTGTTTGCAAGTTGGGCGTCTGTATTAGTTTTAATTCTCTGATCGAGAATCACCATATTCTTTTTGATATTTGCACTGCCATCCAATTCTGTTGTCAAATAGTTTACCGTACTATCAGACCAATCAAATTTAGCCGTAGAGTCACTGCCTACAGTGGCTATCAGAGTGTCTAATAAATCTGCCTTAGTCTTGGTGGCCGCATCCAATAAGGACACCGCGCCCTGCAAATTGTTAGCAGTACTAAGATAATTACTACCAACCATAGTATTAAATGTTCCATTAGAAAGTATGCCTAAAGATGTTTGGGTTAAATCCAATTCAGATTGAATTGCAGAATCTGCGGCTTTTCTATCAATAACTTCTTTGTCTATTTGTGAGTCAGTATTTTTCTTTTGATAATCATAATTATTGTTGATAGCTGAAACTAAATCTACAGCACTTATGTCTGATTTGAGAAGTGACAAATTACCAATAATTTGCGTGTTTTGATCTGCATGGGCATCGACTTCATTGATTGCGTTCACAATAGAAACTTTACTATCGGTGTTTAGAAGTCCTAGATCACCAATGTTTTGTCTTCCGGCCTCTGTGTGAAGGATCATAGAATTGGTTTTTTTGCGCCATTCTTCGAATGTATCTGTATTTAAAACAGATACCAGTGTTGGATATTCTACGGCCATTTTATTTTTTCTCCAATATCTTTATTAAAAGTTCTTTTATTTCTGACATCTCATTTTGCAAATCTCGGATATCTTCTTTTGTTTGTCTTTGTGCATTAATTTTTGTCATATACTGTTTATAAGATTTAATATCTGTATTGATAATTGCATTTGTAGAACTATCTCTCACATAATTTTCGTGATCTTGTACTTTTATTTTTTCTTTTTTCATCTTTAACTCGCCAATGCAATTATTCTTAGGTCTTTTACTTTTGGTACAATAGATGAATTTTCAGTTGACATAACAATTTTTACCGAAACAGAAGTAAATTCTGGTAAATTTTGCACATCAAATTCAAACTCTTTGAAATCATCTCCGTTTATAGAATTGACGTCATAGACATCTGGTCTTTCCATTAATACCCAAGGCCGGTCAACAAAAACTTGTTCTTCTGAAGTTTTGATTCTATAGTAAAAATCAATATCACATGGCGACTGTTTATTTACAGACGCAACGGTCTTCAGAGATGTGGACGACTGTTCTAGTGTGACTTCCTTTGTTATATATTTAGTTGCAATGGAACCGTTAGTTGGTTCCGTTTCTGCAATAAATCCAGTATTGACATATCCTCTCTGTCCAACAGTTGCGTTTGAAGGGCTGTTCGTTTTATTTGATATAAGAATTGCACTCATTCTTTGTGTATCAACAACAGGAGAAATATTATCAAATTCGCTTATCAGATTTAATTTTATTGCCAGAGATTTTTTGTCTAATGCAGTACCGGATCTGTTAAAAAGGTTTTCATTTTTATTTGTTGCCATCATCATCGGAGAAGAAAATTCTATATTTTGATTGGGTACAAAATACTGATAATTTGCATCCTTAATTCCTGGCACTTTGTTGGAATCTTGTGATGTTCCAGACAATCCTCTAAATTGTGCAGTAATATCAGTATTTGGCAATTCTATTGTTTGAATAGTCGGTTTAATCAAATCATATTTAAAATTACTTTTAAATCTAGGTAAAAATCCGGTATTACTTTTTGGAGTGTATGTATTAGTTACTGTTGGCAATTCAGCTGCAGAATATGCAATACTTTGAGAAGACGATCCCTGTTTATAAAAACTATTTCTCATATCAATAGTGAATGTATTATAAGTTGTTTCAGTAACTAAGTGGTCGCCGTTCAAAGACTCTGATGGAAATACATCATATGTTCCATGAAAATCTGATAAAGTAACATAATTATATCCTTGTCCAGACCACCGGTCTGTTGGAACAAATCCAGAAGTGTCATTAACATTAAATGTAATTTTTGATGAATTTTCAGTTATTTTCATACTCTGTGGACTAAATTCTCTTGACCATAGATCGTTATTATTATCATCATATTCTGTATTTTCTAGTATTACTTCGCCACGGGCTGATGTATCAAATACAGCTCTGTGTACTCTAAATTTCAAATCTTCCATTTGATCAGCTGTCCAAGTAGACGCATTTTGAGATTTAAAGAACACGCCCGCATGGGGTTGAGCAGAGATTGTTCCACTACCATCAACGGCTTCTTGTCCCATCCTAGAAATATGACATCTATAACCCTGAGTGTCTGCTAGGATAACAATACAATATTCTGTTTGATCTTGTACATAAATTGGAGAAGGGAATACAAACTGAGTCGGTGTTGTACCTAATTCAGAAATATTTACATCTTTTGGATATAAGACTTTTTCGCCCAAAATCTTAGGGCCAGGATATCCGTTTACAGTGTGTCTAATTTGACATGTAACAGGTTTAAAATCGTCTTTAGTGGAAAAGAATAGGTCTACGGCACTAATAAACATACCACCATCCATATCAACCATAATTGTCTGTGCAAGTGGATCATACCAGCCACCACTCTGAAAAACTTGATTTATTGGCGGAAGCCGTTGACTAATAGGTTCTTCGTCACTAACATCGGTGACTGTAAATTCCGGAACTCTTGTCAAGACGATTTGATCAGCAACAGTTTCTATAATACCAGTTGCAGCATATGTTGTTTGTCCTTCTGTGCCTGCATCAGATGCATTGTTTAATTGATCTGACATTCTAAAAATTCTTTCGCCAGTTTTAAATCTTATATTTGCACTATTGGGTAATGAGAATATTCCAGAAATAAATCCAGATTCATCCGTTTTTAGATCTGAATTTGCCGCTACTACATTATCCCCAGCAGGCAATGTTCCTACACGTTTTTCAGAAAGACCAGTTGGACTATCTGGATCCGGCCACCTAACAGTCATTTGTTCGCCAGTAGTATACGAACCCTCGCGACTACCAAATTGTGCAAATACATTATCTGGTCCTACATGCAATGTAATAGTGGTTGAATCGATCCAATCAACATCGTATACATTAACTTTATGTTCGCTGGTGTCTCCTACCAAACCAACATTTCCTCTATTGTCTACTATCACATCTCTATTATTTTTAAACCACTCGGCAATAACCTCATTGGTATCCGTAAATGTGAATTTTCTAGTACTTTCACAAAACTCTGAAACTGCTACTCCATCAAAATACGCATACAATTTTGTATTTGGTTTCATTTTTTCAGCAGA
>TARA_B100001093_G_scaffold443848_1_pt1 | contig 15746 bp, 14 predicted proteins | sample TARA_B100001093 | Tara Oceans TARA_B100001093 (sample SAMEA2623116) | marine metagenome | biome: marine biome (ENVO:00000447); feature: surface water layer (ENVO:00002042); material: "saline water (ENVO:00002010), including plankton (ENVO:xxxxxxxx)" | depth 5 m
GAAAAAGGAACCTCAATTCCTTATTCTATTGATAAATTACAGGACCGTGGTAAGTTCTTTATCGATCCGGGAGAGGCTATTTACGAAGGCCAAGTTATAGGTGAGAATTCTAGGGGGGATGATATGGTGATCAATGTCACCAAAACAAAAAAACTCACCAATGTCAGGAGTGCTGGAGCGGATGACAAGGCCAAAATTGTACCTGCGGTTAAATTTTCATTAGAAGAAGCTTTGGAATACATTCAAAAAGATGAATATGTTGAGGTCACGCCCAACAGTTTGCGACTTCGGAAAGTTTATCTTAAAGAAGTAGATCGAAAGCGCAATAAGACATTGTAATGAATTTTCTGGAAATTACATCAGCCGAGTGGATTGGCTATATTGCCACTGGGGTTTTACTGGTATCTTTCACCATGAAACAATTAAGGACATTGAGAATTGTGAACGCCATCGCTTGTGTTTTGTTTGTCCTTTACGGAATTTTACTGTCAAATGCCTGGCCAATTATCTTCTCTAACGCTGCTATTTTTTGTATAAATATTTACAATTTGTATTTGAAGAAAAACAATAAAGTTTAGGCAACAATATTGATAACCAACCGTTTAAATGTGTAATTTTAAAGTCTTAACAAAAGCCAGTGAAATTACCTTCCTTTATCAGTAATAATTTAATTTTAAAAATCACATCTTTAAATTCCTTGGTGGTAGGGACTCGCCTTATAATTTCACTTATAGTTCAAAACCTTTTGGCACATTACACTGGGCAATCAGGGATTGCAAAGGTGGGACAAATCCGAAATTTATCTAATATTCTGATGAGTGTTTCTTCATTGGGGGTTTTTAATGGGGTCGTAAAATATGTTTCTGAATATAAAAATAACCAAGCAGGGCTGTTAAAATTATTTTCCACGGTCTTTGTTTTTTCAACCATTGCCACATGTCTGCTGTCCGTTTTTATGTTTTTATACGCCAACAACCTATCTCATTGGTTGTTTTTTACTCAGGATTATAGCCTGGTATTTAAATTACTGGCAGTGGTAGTACCATTTATTGCCATGAATCGTATTTTTAATGGTGTTATCAACGGAATATCTGCCTATAAAATCAATGCTAAAATTGAAGTTATATGGTATACTTTTGCTTCAATTTTAATGATAGTATCCCTTTATTTTTATAATATTAGAGGGGTTCTTTTGGCGATCGCTGTTACGCCCGTCATCCAGTTTATTACCATCCTTTATCTGTTTGGCAAAACCCTCAAAGAATATATTAAATTTAAAAACTTATCATTTAGAACACCTCTTTTGAATGCTTTGTTGGGCTTTGCTTTAATGTCTTTTGTCGGAACGGTTTTTTTAAATTTTATCGAGATTGAATTAAGAACGCTAATCTCAGATCATATAAGTGAGAATGAAGCCGGTGTGTGGACTGCCATGTCGTCAATTTCTAAAATTTATATGCAATTTTTAATTATAATTTTTCCAATTTATATTTTGCCTAATTATGCTAAGATTAATTCGTTTGAGGCTTTTGTAAAACAATTAAAAAAAATATACAGTTCCTTGCTCCCCTTGGTTGTTACAGGAATGATTTTGGTTTATTTATTTAAAAATCAAATCATTCAAATAATTTACACAAATGAATTTATGTCCATGGCGGTTCTTTTTAAATGGCAATTAATGGCTGATTTTACTAAATTTTTAGCTGTTGTTTTGGCCTATTATTTTCTCTCAAAAAATGCCTTTATTTATTTTATTAGCACAGAACTTTTATCTTTGATCGCTTATTATTTTTTTGCAAAAACACTCATTTTATCTTACGGCACACAAGGGGTCGTCATTGCCAATTTTATACGCTATTTTTGTTATTTACTTATGGTTATCATAGCTGTTTTTTATTATTTTCGAACAGTTCAAAATAGGGTCTCATGATTAATGAACACACTAATATTTCAAGCTTAAAAAAATTTACAAGACTTTTTTTTGTGTTTTTCTGCGCAATGATTCCAAGTTTTATTGCGATGTTAATTTATTCAGATTTAAAATGGAGCCTTGGCCGTAATTTAATTGAAAGTGTTATTTTTTCTGTACTTATCATTTGGGTATTTTCACTTTTAAAAAACTCTAGATTTAAATCTATAATGGGATACGTTTTTTTTTCGTTCTTTACCTTTTGTATTTACGTTGAAGCGGTTTACTTTTTAATTTATCAAACTTATTTTAGTCCTTCTTCCATTTTTGTTTTTTTAGATTCGAACCCTAGTGAGGCTTCCGAGTTTTTAGCCTTTTATTTTAGCAGGCCTTTGGTGATTTTAACATTGAGTACCTCAGTCGTTTTTGGTCTTTGTTTAAGACAGCTTTCCCTTATGTCCAAGCAATTTTTTACAATTGATAAGTCTTCTGTTTTTTACAGTTTTCTGCTCATGGGAACCCTGCTTAGCTTTCTGAGATTTTCTAAATATATCGATTATAATTTTCCGTATTTATTTGTGAGATCTTTTGTTTTATACCAAATGGAATCAAAAGAATTGGACGTTTATAAAAAAAATAAAAATGGCAGCTTTAAAAATCTTCACAAAAAATCTTTAGGCGCCAAAGAAATATCTGTTTTGGTTCTTGGTGAATCCACCACAAAATCTCATCTTGGGATTTATGGTTACCAGCGCCCAACAACGCCTCTTCTCAGTTCTCAAAAAAATGATTTGGCCTTATTTCAGGACGTGATTAGTCCCAATACTTATTCTGTTGCTTGCGTCACAAAACTATTAACTCTGGGTAATTATGAAACGCCAAAAAAAACAAGCCAGGGGTCTGTCATTCAACTGGCAAATGCAGCACAATATGAAACTTTTTGGTTGTCTAATCAGCGTCCATTGGGACCTTATGAAAGTTTGATCACAAAACTGTCTTTTTCTGCAGACCATTCAAAGTTTATCACCACTGCAATCGCTGGGCATAGCAAAACTTTGGATGCGGATCTTTTAAGCGATTTGGATGCTGTTTTAAATGAATCAGAATCTGATAAAATTTTTATTTTCTTGCACTTAATTGGGACACATCACAATTATGAGGACCGCTACCCTCCATCGTTTAATATTTTTAAAGGAACTGCAAATTCAAATTTCGAATCTGCATCTGCCAATGAAAAAATTAACCATTATGACAACGCAGTTTTATACAATGATTTTATTTTAAATGCTGTCATTGAGCGCGTCAAATCAGAGGATGCCAATAGCTTTGTACTTTATCTTTCGGACCATGGAGAGGAACTTTACAACGATCTAGACATGGCAGGGCACAATGAAGACACACCCACAAATTCCATGTATGAGATTCCATTTATCTTGTGGCAGTCCAATAAATTTAAAGACCGTCGCAACATTAACTTAGATCTAAATAAGCGTTATATGACCGATGATTTATTTCACAGTTTGGCAGATTTAATGGCTATAGATTCAGAAGAAGTAAATTACCAGCGAAGTATTTTCAATGATAATTTTAAAAACCGTCCAAGAATTATTCTTGATTCCATCGATTATGACCAATCCTTTAAAAACAAACGATGAATCCAATGGAAACCTCTGCTATAGATTTTGAAATTTTAATCTCTACGGTATCTCAGACATCATTGGATTTTTTAAATCCTATGTTTAAAGGTCAAGATTTTAGAGCTTATAATTTATTAATTGTCAATCAAAACTCTAACTCTGCAGATTTGGTTTCAGAGTACAAAAACATCAGAGTTTTTAATTCATCAGAAAAGGGCTTGGCAAAAAGCAGAAATACAGCCATTAAAAATGCCTTGGGTACTGTTTGTTTATTTGCAGACGACGATGTTGTTTATGAAAAGGATTTTAAACAAATAATAATGTCTGCTTATAAAACATATCCAGATTCTGATATCATTACATTTAAAATGAAAGATTTTAATGACAATGACTTTTCGCCCTATTCAAACCAAAAAACACACAACAAAAAGTCGTTAGCAACGGTAAATTCAGTCGTAATTAGTTTTAAAAAGCAGGCCATTCAGAACCAAATATCATTTGATACACTTTTTGGTTTAGGCGCAGAATTTCCAACAGCTGATGAATATATATTTTTAAGGAACGCTATGGACAAAGCAAAAGTAATATCTTTTTATCCAGAGGTCATTTTAAAGCACTCCTGTTTCAGTTCTGGCCAAGCTGCAGAAAAAGATTGCATTCTTTATGCCAGGGCTGCCCTTTTTTATAAATACAATGGTTTTTTGGCCTATTTTAAATTGTTAAAACACTTAATAATGCTTGTCAATAGAGGACAATTGAACATTCTATTGCTTGGAAAAAAATACAAAGTAGGTTTGAAGGGAATTTTTAAGTTTAAAAAATTAACCCTTAAAAGGAGATAAATAAATATTTTTTTTGAGCAACCAATATTGAAGCTTTTTCAGTAAAACCAAACACTGCTTTGGAAGTTTTAACAACAGTCTTTGTTTTGCGTTCAAGTTTTTTATGTTGATGGATTCTTTTAGAAGTTTGTAGTTTTTAAAATCCCCACTTTTCTTTCGATCCAAAGCCATTGAAAAGCGGTTTAAATCTAGAAATCTCTTCAGTGATAAATTGTTTATTTCTTCAGCCTCAAATTGCTTAAAAATTTTCAGGCTGTCAACTCTAAGCTTTGACATTGAAAGGTGGTTTTCATCACTCCGTTGCACTTTACAAGCGGTCATTTTCCAGCAAAATGCAACCGAATAATTTAAAGCAATGCGGATCCACATTTCGGTGTCTTCACTAGTTTTTAAGCCATCGTTAAAACCCCCAAGCTTTTGAAATACAATTTTTGGTACCATAAGCGCCGAGGTCCAAGCGATACAATCAACAATTGATGATAGAAAAAAGTCATCGACAACCCCAGAGTGCTTTTCAAGGCCGAAATAATGCGCATGTATCGGGTCAGCATTGTCAAATTTTTTGGTATAACCCATGGCATAAAGACCGCAATGTGGGTGCGCCTTTCTCAACTTATACAGTTCTTGAAGATGGTTGTTTTTCCACCAATCATCAGCATCTAAAAACACAATCAATTTAGAAGTTGCTTTTTGAATTCCAAAATTTCGAGCTTTGGACACCCCAGCATTTGAAATGCTGTAAGTTTTAATACGCTTGTCTTTTAGTTTGTTCACAAGCTCCAAACTTGTATCTGTGGAGCCATCATTGACAACAATCAATTCAAAATCTTCAAAGGATTGTCCTAAGACACTTTGAATGGTGTTTTCAATGAACTTTTCTTTATTGTAAAGCGGTATGATGATAGAAAAAAATGGCATTTAATCTTTTGTTGTATAACAGAGGTGGCTTAAACGGTATAAATCAAAAACAAACAAAGAGGGTTTATTTGATAGTAGGTTGGCTTCAAATTTTTTTTTGGTCAAGGGATAGCTTTTCGAAAAGACAAAATCCAATCTGTATTTTTTTAGCCAGTATACGGTTTTTGTAATCTTGGTATAATCAACGGCTATAAGCTTCTTTTTTAAAAATAAATTTAGGGCGTCTTGAGACTCAATTGTTTTTTTTAAAAAGGTTTTACTGTCCTCTATACCACAGTGGTAAACAGGATTGTCAATGTGTTCAATGTCAATACCTTTTTGCTTTAAATCGTATGAAAACAAGGTGTCTTCATGTCTTAAATTCGGGATTTTTTCATTGAAAGATACTGTCTTGAAAACGCCTTTTCTAACAATAAAATTTAGAGTTAAGAATCGCAAGTGGGTATTCTTTTTTCTTTGTTTGGCACTTAGGGCTTCCCTTTTTTTTCCGTAAACCCAGCGTAACAAGTGGGTTTTATTGGGTTTTTTATGGGGATATAGAATTCCTCCATATACTATTTTTGTCTCTTTTGAAATGGCTTTTAAGTATGTAGAAATAAAATCCTTTTTGACTGGAATGACATCAGCATCTAAAAACAATAGCAAATCAAAGCGGGCATCTTTTGCCAATAGGTTTCGAATTGCACTTCGCCCGATATTGCCATCCAGAATTTTGTATTGGGTATTTTCTAAGGCCGCGATAGATTTATTTGCTGTTGTGATTTCTGTCTTTGTGGAGCAGTCGTCATAACACAGAATTTCAAATTTTATTTTGCAATCCACTAATTGAGCGTGAACTTTGTCCACCAAGGTTTGAATGTCGTAATTGTAAGTTGGAATTAAAATGGAAAGCATCAGGGGTCTTTTCGTTGAACAACTTCAAAAACTTTATGGTCTTCACACTTGAGTGTTTTACTGGGGTATTTTAAAATTATTGCATAATCGTGTGTGGCCATAAAAATGGTGTGGCCTTTTTTGTTCAAGTCCTGTAAAACCTGCATCACTTCCATACTTGTTTGTGGATCTAGATTCCCAGTGGGCTCGTCTGCGAGAATGAGCTCAGGATCATTTAAAAGCGCTCTAGCGATTGCAACCCGCTGTTGCTCTCCGCCCGAAAGTTCATAAGGAAATTTATTGGCTTTGTCCAGCATGTTTACTTTGGTCAAAACGGCTTCAATTTTTTCATTAATTTTCAAACGGTCATTCCAGCCCGTTGCCTTTAAAACGAATTCTAGATTCCCGTGAACACTGCGCTCGTTCAATAATTTAAAGTCTTGAAAAACAATTCCTAGTTTTCGCCTTAAAAAAGGAATGTCCTTGTCTTTTAAAGTTTCAAGTTTGAATCCAACAATCTCGCCTTGCCCTTCAGTCAATTGCAAATCTCCATAAAGCGTTTTTAAAAGACTGCTTTTACCAGATCCTGTCTTGCCAATTAAATATACGAAGTCCCCTTGTTTTACATCAATGTTGACCTCACTGAGGATTAAATTTTTAGCTTGAAAAATGCAGGTCTTTTCTAACCTTAAAACAGAAGTGGACATAATTTATAATTAGTTTATAAAAGTATACTATTCAAAGCAATAATCAAATTTCATTTTAACAATGCGCCGCTGATCTAGGGATATAACAGATACTTGGCACGTTTTTCTTTGAAAAGGTTCAAGTCATGGGTCCATGATTTTTTTATTTCCAAAGCAGTCCAACCATTTTCAATTTGAGACTGCAGCATTGTTTGTCCTGCCAGTTTGGTAAAAAATGAATTAAAAAATACAGATTTATTCTTGCTGTTTTGATAGGCCTCAATCAACCAATTCAATTGAATCTCATTTAAAAAAGCAGTCTTTTTTAGATATTTTCCATAGCATATTTGTCCTTTGTGCTTGGGAGTTTTTGCGCCAAAATTTGGTTTTGGTATAAATTGATACGTATATTTTTGAGCTTCAAAATAAGGACTGCCAAAAACTTGAAATTGAGTTTCAGTTCCGCGACCAACGCTGACATTCGTGCCTTCGAAAAGACAGAGACTTGGATATAAATTGATTGCCTTTGGATTTGGAAGGTTGGGCGAAGGTTTGATGGGCAGTAGATAAGGGTTTTTACGGTTGTAATTTGAGATGGGAATCACTGTTAGGTCACATTTCAAATTATTATTTAGCCAGCCTTCACCATTGATCATATTTGCAAATTCACCAAGAGTCATGCCGTGCGCTATGGGAACCGGATGCATACCAACGAAACTTTTATAACGCATATCCAGCACTGGGCCGTCAATATAATGACCATTGGGATTGGGGCGGTCCAGCAAGACCAGCGGAATATCAAGAGACGCACAGGCTTCCATCATATAATGCAAAGTCGATACAAAGGTATAGAAGCGGGTCCCAACGTCTTGTATATCAAAAAGAATAACTTCTAAATCTTTTAGGACTTCAGGGCTTGGCTTACGGTTGCTGCCATAAAGCGACACAATTTGGAGGCCTGTTTTGATATCAACTCCGTTTTTGACATATTCCCCAGCATCCGCTTGCCCTCTGTAGCCATGCTCTGGTGCAAATACTTTTTGGATTGATATGCCGCGATCCAACAACGAATCTACTAAATGTCTCTTGGTTTTTTTTTGGGACTTATTATCAAAAATAACAGAAGTTTGGTTGGCAATAACTCCGACCTTTTTGTTTTTTAGCAATGGGAGATAGCGTTCCAATTGATTGGCACCAACTGTTGGTGTATTTTGATTATTTGGATTGGCATTGTTTCCACATGCCACTAACACAAGAACAAATAATAAAACTGTATTTTTGATGTAACTAAATCGCATTGGATTTTGAATTTTGAATTTTTTATAGCCAAACGCCTCATCAGCGCTCAGTCCTATAAAAGTAAGGTATCGGCACCAATTATAAAAATTGGTGTTTTGGCCATTGCTATCAGTATCGTTGTCATGTTGGTTGCGGTTGCAGTAAGCCTTGGCTTACAGCAAAAAATTAGAGATAAGGCGGTGGCTTTTAACGGCCATATCACCATCTCAAATTTTGATGCCAACCTATCCGAAGGGGCTCAAGTACCCATTGAAAAAAATCAGCCCTTTTATCCTAAGTTCAACAAGCTAAATGGTATTTCTCACGTTCAAGCCGTCGCTCAAAAATTTGGAATCATTAGAACAAAGACTGATTTTGAAGGTCTTTTTTTAAAGGGTGTAGGTGAGGACTATAATTGGGATTATTTTAAAGAATTTTTAATTCAGGGCCGTCTTCCAAGCTATTCAAAATCCTACAGCGAGGCCGTCTTAGTTTCAGAATATTTGGCAAATCGCCTGGGCTTTAAATTGGGGGATAGTTTTCAAATGTACTTTTTAAAATCTGATACCAGCCGGCCCCCAAGTATCATGAAATTCAATATTGTAGGAATCTATAATTCTGGATTTGAAGAGTTAGATCAAACTTTCCTGATCGGAGATTTAAATCACGTACAACGCCTCAACCGTTGGTCAGTGAATCAAATAGGGCAATTTGAAGTTTTTATTGACGATTATAAGGATTTGGACAGCAAAGGTGTAGAAGTTTATTCGGAAATAGCCACTTCATTAAATGCTGAAACCATTGAGCAAAAATACCCAGTAATATTTGAGTGGATTAAAATTTTTGATAAAAATACTTATGGGATTATCATTATGATGATTATTGTTGGCGTGATCAATATGGTCACAGCTCTGCTAGTTTTGATTTTAGAAAGAACCCAAATGATTGGCATTCTCAAAGCAATGGGGAGCCGCAGTTGGAGTGTTCAAAAAATATTTATTTACACAGCAAGCTACCTGGCATTCACAGGGCTGATTTTAGGGAATGCAATTGGGTTGAGTTTACTTTTAATACAAAAATATTTGAGCCCTATCCAGTTGGACCCTTCTATTTATTACGTGACAAAAGCCCCCATCAGCATAGATCTCCCTACAATTCTTATACTCAACATATCTACTTTTTTAATCTGCCTCGCAACACTCGTCATTCCTTCATATTTAATTGCCAGAATAAGTCCAGTCAAAGCTATTCAATTTGATTCTTGAAATTTTGATATTAAAGCATTTGTCTTCGCCTACAAATTGATGTAAATTTGTAAAAAATTCCCAGATGCAATACGCCAAAAATATACTAGAAACCATTGGAAAGACCCCTTTGGTTAAATTAAACAGGCTCACCGCAGATTTGCCTTGTCTGGTCCTTGCAAAGTACGAGACTTTTAATCCAGGTAATTCTGTAAAAGACCGCATGGCTCTACAAATGATTGAAGATGCTGAGGCGGATGGTCGGCTTAAACCCGGCGGTACCATTATAGAGGGGACTTCGGGCAATACGGGGATGGGTCTGGCCTTGGCCGCAATTGTAAAAGGCTATAAATCTATTTTTGTAATGAGCGACAAACAGTCCAAAGAAAAAATGGATATATTAAAAGCGGTGGGCGCTGAGGTTGTGGTATGCCCCACAAATGTAGCACCCGATGATCCACGTTCTTATTATTCGGTATCAAAACGCCTTGGAGACGAAACCCCCAATTCTTGGTATGTCAATCAATACGACAACCCAAGCAATACCAAAGCACATTATAAAAGCACCGGTCCAGAGATTTGGGAGCAGACCGACGGAAAAGTGACTCATTTTATAGTTGGGGTTGGAACTGGCGGTACCATTTCAGGCGTTGGTGGTTTTCTGAAAAAGAAAAATCCCAATGTAAAAGTGTGGGGAATTGACACCTACGGCAGTGTGTTTAAAAAGTACCATGAAACGGGTGTTTTTGACGAAAAAGAAATTTACCCTTATGTCACTGAGGGCATCGGAGAGGACATTTTACCAGCCAATGTCAACTTTGACTTGATTGATGGCTTTACAAAGGTCACTGATAAAGACGCCGCAGTTTACACCCAGCGTTTGGCCAAGGAAGAGGGGATGTTTTTGGGAAATTCCGCTGGCGCTGCGGTCAAAGGAGTCTTGCAGTTAAGAGAACACTTTAATTCCGAGGATGTCGTTGTTGTTTTATTTCACGACCACGGCAGTCGCTATGTTGGTAAAATGTTTAACGACGACTGGATGCGCGAGATGGGCTATTTGGATTAACCATTAATGGTCTGCAGAGCAGCTGTCTTTTAAAGGAAATGTTTAACTTGCAGAGTATGAAGTTATTTTACGAACTTTTATTTTATCTACAGCGCCATGGATTTCACGTCTGTCAACGCATTGCTGATCGCTTTGGAATGCGGGCAAGAGTGGTTCGAACATCCTTTATCTATGTTACTTTTGTAACGGTTGGCTTTGGCTTTGCACTATACCTTTTCATCGCTTTTTGGCTTCGAATTAAAGACCTTATTTTTTCAAAGCGAACTTCTGTTTTTGACATATAAGCCATGACCAATCCGATTGTCAAAATTTTTAGATCAAAACTCAACACAGCTGTTGTGTTGCTCATTTTTTTAGTAGTGGCTGGCGTGGTTGGATTTAAATTCATTTCAGAATTTTCATGGACGGATGCGATTTATATGACCGTCATAACCATCACCACCGTGGGATTCGGCGAGGTACAGCCTTTGGATTACAACGCCAAACTCTTTACCATTGGTCTTATCTTGGCCAGTGCAGTCATTGTGGGGTATGCCCTTAAGATCATCACTGAACATATTATTTCAAAGAACGATATCAACGAACTAAAACAAAAGAAAATGCAAAAGAAAATCGATACCATTTCCAATCACGTCATCATATGTGGTTATGGAAGAAATGGAAAGCAAGCTGCGATGAAATTGCAAGCACACAATCGCAGTTTTGTCGTGATAGAAAAAGATGAAACAGTCTCGCAAAAAATTGAAGATGAAACCATCAGTTTTATCAATGGTGATGCGAGTGAGGATGCGGTTTTGATTCGCGCAGGGATTCACAGAGCTTCCTGCCTTATTTGCGCCCTTCCAAATGACTCCGAAAATGTATTTGTAGTATTGTCTGCAAGACAAATAAACCCAAAAATTAGAATCATTAGTCGTGCTTCACACGAAACAACTTACAGCAAATTAAAACTAGCAGGTGCCAATAATGTGATTCTTCCAGACCGCATTGGGGGCAATCATATGGCTTCATTGGTTGTGGTTCCCGACCTTTTAGAGTTTGTGGACAATCTTTCCATTGTTGGAGATCAAACAATAAATATAGAAGAAATTGCAGTAGAACAGCTATACAATACTACGGAGCAAAAGACGATTTTAGAATTAGACCTGAGAAAGAAAACAGGGTGTAATGTCATTGGCTACAAAGATGAAAGTGGAAACTACCACATCAATCCAGAGGCTGATCAAAAACTAGTACCCGGCTCTAAAATCATTGTTTTGGGCAGGCCAGAACAAATTCAAACGCTCAATTCTATGTACAATATTGAGCTGAGTTAGTTGTTTTTAGTTTTACATCATCGAAAACCACTCTTTGTTTCATCTGTTGCATAACTCATTTTTTTTTGGCATCTTGTTGCCACCTTTTATACCACTAACGACAACTTTATGAAACTTAAATTCCAAACATTAATCGCTTTAATTTTACCATTATTTTCATTTGCCCAGGACAAGGGTATTGATCAAATTATTGATGAAAAATTTGGAGATGCCACAGGCTGGTTTGTAAACTTTATATTTTATCAAATTGAGTTTTCAGACGATATCAAAATCTTTTGGGTCTTATTTCCACTGATTTTTGGTGCGGCTTATTTTACAATTTATTTTAAGTTTATCAACTTTCGTGGTATACTTACTTCAATTAATATAGTTCGAGGAAAATACGACAGTGTAGACCATCATGAAACTATAGAAGCTGCAGGCGATGCTACGCCCGGAGGTGACAGTATTGAAACCATCGCAGTCGAAGGTCACGAGGGTGAGGTGTCTCATTTTCAGGCCCTGACTGCTGCACTTTCGGCTACCGTTGGATTGGGAAATATTGCAGGGGTCGCCATTGCTGTTTCTATCGGTGGAGCAGGAGCTACCTTTTGGATGATCATTGCTGGACTTTTGGGAATGGCTTCAAAATTTGTGGAATGTACACTAGGTGTAAAGTACAGGGATATTGATGAAAATGGCGTGGTATATGGTGGCCCTATGTACTATCTTACAAAAGGCCTAAAGTCCAATGGATTGGAGAAGCTTGGTAGGGTTCTCGCAGTAATGTTTGCGATTTTTGTAGTTGGTGGTTCTTTTGGTGGTGGCAATATGTTTCAAGTGAATCAAGCCTTTCAATTGGTCGAAAGTATTACTGGAGGCGAAGCTTCTTTCTTACATCAGAAGGGATGGCTTTTTGGGGTGGTTATGGCTGTACTTGTTGGCATAGTTATTATTGGCGGTATCAAAAAAATTGCCAAAGTCACGGATAAAATTGTACCGTTTATGGTCGTTATTTATGTAACGGCTTCATTGTTTGTTATCTTTTCTAACCTAGGAATGATTGGGGATGCATTTGCTCAAATTTTTAATGGCGCCTTTAGCCCAGAAGGTGTAGCTGGTGGTGTGATTGGCGTATTGGTACAAGGATTTAGAAGAGCTGCCTTTTCTAATGAAGCGGGTATTGGCTCCGCTTCTATTGCGCATTCTGCAGTCAAAACAAAATATGCGGCTTCTGAGGGTTTGGTAGCGCTTTTAGAACCTTTTATAGATACCGTGGTGGTTTGTACCATGACGGCTTTGGTTCTCATCATTACGGGATATGTAGATCCCTCAAACTCAAGTCTAAACAGCTCAGAAGCCATATTATTGACTTCTGGTGCTTTTGAATCTGCAATTTCTTGGTTCCCTTATGTTCTGACCATTGCTGTAGTTTTATTTGCTTTCAGTACCATGATCTCTTGGTCCTATTACGGATTTCAAGGCTGGGCTTATCTCTTTGGACGGTCCAGGAAAATGGAGTATACTTATAAGCTTATTTTTTGCTTTTTTGTCATCATCGGCTCAGCTGCTAGCTTGGGATCGGTCATTGATTTTTCGGATGCTATGATCTTTGCCATGATGGTTCCCAATATGATTGGAATCGTCATTTTAGCCCCCAAGGTAAAGAAGGAACTTGACAAATATTTGTCCGCCATAAAAAAATAGCCATCATATGTTTTGAAACTCTCCCCAAATTATTTTTCAAAACGACAAAGCTTCGCCATTTTTATATTGGTTCTCACTGTAGTTGCGCTAGAATTGCTGTTTGTTCTCTGGCCATTTGCGCTTCCCTTTTTTCATCAGAGCGACAAATTTTTAGAGGCCCAAATTGAAAAAGAATACCAGGTTTTACAGTCACAATCTCTGAAAACTAAAAGCTCATATTCAGGACTTTTTAATCCCAATTTCATTGGTTTTTACAAGGGCTATACACTGGGAATGTCCGTTGAGGAGATTGAGCGCTTACAGCGCTTTAGAGCATCAAATCAATGGATCAACTCTGAAAGTGACTTCCAAAAGGTAAGCGGAATCAGTGATAGCTTGTTAAGTGAAATTGCGCCCTATTTTAAATTCCCAAAATGGGTTGGGGAGTCCAGACAAAAAAATACCGGTTCATCCAAGTCCATTTCGAAGTTAGATTTAAATACAGCATCAGTGGAAGCACTCAGACAGGTGAATGGCATCGGTGCTGTGCTGTCCAAAAGAATCTTGCACTATAAAGCGGGCTTTGAGGGCGGGTTCGCCGACTTGGTCGAACTACGGGCTATATATGGCTTGTCGCCAGAGGTTATTGACAGAATTAAACATAAATTTACCATTAAAACGCCTCGACTGATTGAAAGAATTGACTTAAATACAGCCGCTCAAGAGGCCCTTGTGCAAGTGCCTTATATAGATTATGAATTGGCGTATCAAATTGTGGAAATCAGGTTGTTAAAAGAAGCTTATCAGTCAGTTGACGAATTAACAAAACTTAAAGATTTTCCAGCTGAAAAATTAGACATAATTAAATTATATTTGTCTATAAATATAAAGGAATGAATTTCCAACTTTCGGAAGAACAAAAAATGATCGCTGATTCGGCTCGAGACTTTGCCGAACAAAATATACGCCCATACGTTATGGACTGGGACGAGAGCCAACACTTTCCAAGAGAAGTTTTAGAAAAAGCTGGTAAAATGGGATTTATGGGAATTTTCATCCCTGAGGCTTATGGAGGTTCAGGGCTTGGATACCACGAGTATGTTGCCATCATAGAAGAAATATCAAAAGTGGATCCCTCTGTAGGACTTTCAATTGCAGCACACAATTCATTGTGTACAGGCCATATTTTTTATTTTGGAAACGAAGCTCAAAAGCAGAAGTGGCTACCAAAATTGGCCGTTGGTGAATGGATTGGCGCCTGGGGTCTTACGGAACACAATACAGGCAGTGATGCCGGAGGTATGAACACCACGGCGGTTAAAGACGGAGACCATTATATACTGAATGGTACCAAAAATTTTATCACCCATGGAAAAAGCGGGGATGTGGCTGTTGTGATTGCAAGAACTGGTGAAAAAGGGGATTCTCATGGCATGTCAGCTTTTATTGTTCAAAGAGGAACGCCAGGGTTTAGTGCTGGTAAAAAAGAAGACAAGTTGGGCATGCGTGCCAGTGAAACGGCAGAACTTGTTTTTGACAATTGTAAAATTCATAAAGACAATCTTATAGGCAATGAGGGAGACGGCTTTGTGCAATCCCTAAAACTTTTGGATGGCGGTAGAATTTCAATTGGAGCCCTTTCGCTTGGGATAGCCAAAGGCGCTTATGAAGCGGCTTTAAAATATTCTAAAGAACGCGTGCAATTTGGCAAACCAATTTCAAGTTTTCAGGGCATCTCCTTTAAGTTGTCTGATATGGCAACAGAGATAGCGGCCTCAGAGCTTTTGATCCACAAAGCGGCCTCTATGAAGAATAAAGGAGAAAAAGTCACCACTGCCAGCGCGATGGCTAAAATGTACGCAAGTGAGGCTTGTGTTAAAATTGCTAACGAAGCGGTTCAAATTCACGGCGGTTACGGATATATTAAAGAATTTCCAGTTGAAAAATTTTACCGAGACTCAAAACTTTGCACTATTGGTGAGGGAACTACAGAGATTCAAAAACTAGTGATCGCTAGAAATATTTTAAAATAATTTATTGCACAATCAATAATAAGATTATATTTGCAATCTAATTATAAAGAAAGGAGGTTTAAGACGATGTTAATAATACCCATAAAAGAAGGAGAAAATATAGACAGAGCACTGAAGCGTTTCAAACGAAAGTTTGACAGAACTGGTACCAAACGTTCTCTTCAAACGCGCAAGCAGTTTACAAAACCTTCAGTCAAAAGAAGAGCCGAAATTCAAAAGGCACAATACATTCAAGGCCTCAGAGACGCCGAAAATCTATAAGTCTCATAATTTATAAAA
>TARA_B100001093_G_scaffold519452_1_pt1 | contig 15712 bp, 10 predicted proteins | sample TARA_B100001093 | Tara Oceans TARA_B100001093 (sample SAMEA2623116) | marine metagenome | biome: marine biome (ENVO:00000447); feature: surface water layer (ENVO:00002042); material: "saline water (ENVO:00002010), including plankton (ENVO:xxxxxxxx)" | depth 5 m
AAGGGTGTTTCTAAAGACGTATTGTTTGGGGCGATAGAATCGGCCTTGGCGGTCGCTACAAAGAAGCGATATGGCGAGCATGCCGAATTTCGCGTGGCGATTGATCGTGAGAGTGGCGAATACGAAACGTTTAGAACTTGGGCGGTGGTCGACTTCGATGAGATCGAGGCTGACGAAGAAGCAGAAGTTAACCCGGAGGCTCAGTATTCGGTAGAGCAGGCGCAAAGCTTTAAGTCAGGCGCTGCGCTCGGTGATGTTATCGAAGAGCAGGTTGATTCGGTTGCGTTTGGCCGCATTGCTGCGCAAACGGCTAAGCAAGTTATTGTCCAAAAGGTTCGTGAGGCAGAACGTGCTCAAGTCATCGAAGCCTATGAATCCCGAGTTAACGAATTGGTCAGTGGGACTGTTAAAAAATTAGGACGTGACAGCATTATTGTCGATCTGGGGAACAATGCAGAAGGCATTCTTACTCGAGAGCATTTGATTCCCAGAGAAATATTCCGGATAGGCGATCGTTTGCGGGCGATGCTTGTGGATATTCGACCGGACAATCGGGGCCCACAACTGATCTTGTCTCGCACGGCTCGATCCATGTTGGTGGAACTGTTCAAAGTTGAAGTCCCTGAAATTTCTGAAGACGTCATTCAAATTTTAGGGGCGGCTCGCGATCCAGGATCAAGAGCAAAAATTGCGGTTAAAACTAATGATGGCCGGATCGACCCTGTTGGTGCTTGTGTGGGTATGCGTGGATCTAGGGTGCAGGCAGTTTCTGGAGAGTTGGCGGGGGAGCGGATCGATATCGTGCTTTGGGACGATAATCCGGCCCAGTTAACCATCAACGCGATGGCGCCGGCTGAAGTGGCTTCCATTGTTTTAGATGAAGAAACTCACGCGATGGACATCGCCGTCACCGAAGAAAATCTAGCTCAGGCTATTGGACGTGGCGGCCAAAACGTGCGGCTAGCGAGCGATTTGTGTGGTTGGTCGCTGAATATCATGACCGAAGAAGAGGCGGCCGAAAAGCTTGAGGCGGAATCGAGTAAATTCATCTCCGAGTTCATGAATTCTTTATCAGTGGATGAAGGCGTGGCGGCAGTTCTCGTTGAAGAGGGGTTTACGACTCTGGAAGAGATCGCTTATGTGCCGTTAGAAGAGATCATGGCCATCGAAGGGTTTGATGAGGAAATCGTTGACGAGCTCCGTAACAGAGCAAAGGACGCTTTGCTGACGCGAGCCATCGCCAGTGAAGAAGCGTTGGGCGATAACAAACCAGCCGACGATTTGTTGGAAATGGAAGGCATGGATCGCGACCTGGCTTTCAAGTTGGCTGCTCACGAGCTCGTCACGATGGAAGACCTAGCGGAGCTGGCAGTACCTGAGTTGCTCGAAATTGACCCAGATATAGGCGATGAGCGAGCGGCGGCATTGATTTTGAAAGCGCGCGAGCCATGGTTCGCTGAAGCGGCGGAAGCGGCGGTGGAATAAGAAAACGCTGGCCGCATTGTTGCGAGCCAGCTGGAGTGATCGATGGCAGATGTAACAGTTAAACAACTTGCGGATACAGTGGGCGCACCGGTAGATCGTTTGCTTAAGCAAATGCAGGAAGCTGGGTTAGACCATAAATCTGAAGGTGACGCTGTAACCGAAGAGCAGAAACAAGTGCTGTTGGGCTTCCTAAAGCGCAGTCACGGTGAGGCCGCTAAACCGGCCGAAAAAATCACCTTAAAGCGCAAGAGTACAGGCACCTTGAAGTCGGGGCAGGGCCGCGCAGGCCGCAACGTGACCGTCGAGGTGAGGCGTAAGCGAACTTATGTTAAACGCAGCGAAGTAGAAGCTGCGGAAAAGCCAGTAGCGGAAGAAGAGGCATTTTCTCAAAGCGACCTTGAGGCTAAACGGATTCGCGACGAAGAAGCTGCGCGGATCCAAGCTGAAGAGGATGCGCGTCAGGCCGAGCTGCAACGCAAGGAAGAGACAGAACGCAAAGCTGCGGAAGAAAAGCAGCGGCTGGAAGAAGAACAACGGCTTGAGCAGGAACGGCTCGCGGTGGCGCAGCAGCCCGAACCAGCGGCCAAGGCAAGCGAGCCCGCAGTTTCGGCCGCTGATATTCAAGCGCAAGAACAATCGGAGCAGCGTGGTGGTAAGCGCGGCCGTGGACGCGAGCGCGCCAGTGGTGGCGCGGGTCGTGGAGATAACCGTCGTCGCGAATTGAGTCTTAAATCTGAACGCCGAACCAAACGGCGGCAGCCCCATCGGGATACACCATTACAGGTCGATCAGCAGGGTGGGGAATTCAAGCCCACCGAGTTTATTTCGCGAGAAGTTGAAGTTGGCGAACTGATTAGCGTTGGCGAGCTGGCGCAAGGCATGGCTGTTAAAGCCGGTGAGGTGATCAAGACGCTCATGGGTCTTGGGGTGATGGCCACCATCAATCAGACCGTCGATGCAGACACGGCGACCTTGGTGGTCGAGGAAATGGGCCATCGGATTAAGTTCGTTAGTGAGGATGTGCTCGAAGAACAGCTCGAAGCGTCGTTGGTAATTGAGGGTGAAACCGAGGCGCGCGCGCCGGTTGTCACTGTGATGGGCCATGTCGATCATGGCAAAACCTCTCTCCTAGACCACATACGCAACACCCGTGTAACCAGCGGTGAAGCTGGAGGTATCACGCAGCATATCGGCGCCTATAGCGTCTCTACGGATAACGGCGACGTAACGTTTATTGACACGCCCGGCCACGCAGCCTTTACGTCAATGCGTGCTCGGGGCGCCAAGATAACGGACATTGTTATTTTGGTGGTTGCCGCAGACGATGGCGTAATGCCGCAGACGGAAGAGGCGATCCAGCACGCAAAGGCCGCAGAAGTTCCGGTCATAGTGGCGATAAACAAGATTGATTTGGAAGGCGCTGACCCTGATCGAGTCACGAACGAACTCGCGTCGAAAGATGTGGTGCCAGAAGAATGGGGCGGCGAAACGCAATTCATAAAAGTGTCTGCAATGACGGGCGAGGGTATTGATGCGTTGTTAGAAGCCATCACCCTGCAGGCTGAATTGCTGGAAATCGGTGCCATTGTCGAAGCGCCGGCACAAGGAGTAGTTATTGAGTCTCAATTGGATCGCGGCCGTGGTCCGGTAGCCACGGTGCTCATTCAGAACGGCACGCTGCGTCAGGGAGACATTGTGATCGCCGGAGAATTTCACGGTCGTGTTCGGGCTATGCTCGATGACAAGGGCGCAGCCACTAAGGTCGCGGAACCGGCGCAGCCGGTGGAAGTATTGGGGTTGAATGGTACGCCGGGTGCGGGTGATGAGTTTGCGGTCGTCACCGATGAGCGCTCCGCGCGCGATTTGGCCGAATTCCGTCGTGACAAAACGCAGGAGCGATTGCAGGCGATGCAGCAGGCCGCAAAACTCGAAAACATGTTTGTCAATATGGCCGAAGGCGAGAAACGCATCCTCAAGGTGGTTGTTAAAGCCGACGTTCGCGGAAGTTTAGAAGCCATCGTTCAAGCCATGGCCGAGATTGGGAATGACGAAGTGTCTGTTCAGGTTCTCGGTTCGGGGGTAGGTGGTATCTCTGAATCCGATGCCACCATGGCCGTGACCTATGGCGCTGCTGTGTTTGGATTCAATGTGCGAGCGGATAAGCGTGCGAAGACGCTGTTGGAGCGCGAGGGTGTAGATCTGCGCTACTACAGTGTTATTTATGAGCTTATGGATGACATTAAGAGCGTTCTCTCTGGCATGTTAGCGCCCGAAGTACGTGAAGAAATAGTTGGGATTGCCGAAGTTCGCGACGTCTTCAAGTCGCCGCGGTATGGGCAGATCGCCGGCTGTATGGTGGTTGAAGGCGTTGTTTACCGAAACAAGCCAATTCGAGTGTTGCGCGACAATATAGTGATCTACGAAGGCGAATTAGAGTCATTAAGAAGATTTAAAGACGATGTCAATGATGTGCGGAATGGCACCGAATGCGGTATTGGCGTTCGCAACTATAACGACGTTCGTCCTGGCGATTCGATAGAAGTCTTTGATACCAAGGAAATTGCGCGCGAGCTGTAGCTTGCGAGGTTATCGGGGTATGCAGGCATACGTAGTATTGAGCGAGACCAGCTGACATGTCTCGTGAATTGCGCGTCGCTGACTTCGTTCGCGATGAGATTGCCAGAATTTTGCAGACACAGATGCGCGATCCACGCGTTGGCGCGTTTGTCAGTGTGAGTGATGTTCGCGTGAGTAAGGATCTGTCATACGCGGAAATTTATATTTCGTCCTTGGACGTGGATTCAGCTGAGAAAAAACAGGAATTGCTCGATGTGCTCAATAAAGCGGCTGGTTTTTTTCGTTCTGAATTAGCTAAGCAGCATAAGATGCGCACTACGCCGCGGCCGCGCTTTCACTATGACGAGTTGCTGGAGTCTGGCCCGCGCTTGGAAAAGCTTATTTCAGATGCGGTAGCTGAAGATACAACGCGGCAGGACCAAAATGGGTAGAACTCGGCGGGGCAGACAGATAAATGGCGTACTGGTGCTGAATAAGTCGGCCGGCATAACGTCAAACGACGCTGTGCAGCAAGCGAAACGAATTTATGCCGCACAAAAGGTAGGGCATACCGGAAGCCTGGATCCGCTGGCTACAGGGGTGTTGCCTCTTTGTTTTGGCGAGGCGACAAAGTTTTCGCAGTTTTTGCTGGAGTCGGACAAGAAATACCGTGCGCGTATAAAGCTCGGGGTGACTACGGATACAGGTGACGCCGACGGTAAGGTGATCAGTCAGGCCAGCACTGCCGGAATCGGCGCTGCTGAGGTTGAACAGGCGATCTGTGCCTTTCGGGGTGAGATTAAGCAACTGCCACCAATGTATTCTGCCTTGAAGCATAATGGGCAGCCTTTGTATAAGCTAGCGCGCCAAGGCATTGCTGTTGAACGGAAACACCGTGACGTAACGGTCTTTCAACTTGAAATGACGGAATTTAATGCCGACGAATTTGTGCTTGAGCTGCATTGCAGTAAAGGCACATATGTTCGAACTATTGCGGAAGATCTTGGCAATGCCTTAGGTTGTGGTGCGCATGTTCGGAGCCTCCATCGACGTGCGGCGGGGCCGTATTGTGAACAGGAGATGATCGATCTGGCGGCGCTACGTGAGATCGACGATCAGCAGAGCCTAGATGCTCTGTTACAACCAATGGCTAGCGCAGTGGCGCAGTGGCCGGCGGTGAAAATGGTTGAATCAACGGCGCGCTTTGTGCGTCAGGGTCAGCCAGTACAGGTTGCGCACGCTCCAGTGAATGGGTGGGTGCAACTAATGGAAATTGCCGAGAATGCGGAAGATCGTTTTCTCGGCGTTGGAGAAATTTTAGCTGATGGACGTGTCGCGCCCCGAAGATTAGTGGCGCACGATTAGAACGTTGGCTAGAGCGAGGCGTTGGTACTGTAAATATGCGCGGTTCCATCGCAAATTAACTGGCGTATTAAGGAGACTAAAATGGCGTTAAGTGCCAAGAGTAAAGCGGAAATTGTCAAGGAATATCAACTTGAGGAAGGAGACACGGGCTCTCCGGAAGTGCAGGTTGCGTTGCTGACGCACAACATCAACACCTTGCAGGGACATTTCAAGGACCACCACAAAGATCATCACTCTCGTCGAGGCTTGATCAGAATGGTTAATCAGCGTCGTAAGCTGCTGGACTATTTGAAAAACAAAGACGTTGCCCGATACAGCGATTTAATTAAGCGCCTAGGTTTACGTCGTTAACTTTAGATTTAACTAATACAAGAAATTGACCGCACATGAGCGTGCGGACTGACTCGGAGAATACAATTTGAATCCAATAACCAAACATTTTAAGTTTGGCGATCAGCAGGTCTCTATAGAGACTAACAAAGTTGCTAAACAAGCGACCGGCTCGGTGGTCGTCACAATCGGAAATACTGTCGTTTTAACAACTGTAGTCGGAGCGAAGACCGCTCGGCCAGGGCAAGACTTCTTTCCACTGACAGTAAACTATCAAGAAAAAACCTACGCGGCGGGAAAAATCCCGGGTGGATTTTTTCGGCGTGAAGGTCGACCTAGCGAAAAAGAAACGCTGACTTCGCGGCTTATCGACCGCCCGATTCGACCATTATTCCCGAAAGGGTTTATGAACGAAGTGCAGGTGGTTTGTACGGTTGTTTCTACCGACAAGAACCAAGATCCAGATATCGCTGCAATGATCGGCACCTCAGCTGCGTTAGCGATTTCAGGTATTCCGTTTGCTGGACCCATTGGGGCAGCACGGGTGGGTTATGTCGATGGCCAATATCTGCTTAATCCTGGCTACGATGTTCTTACAAACTCAGATCTCAATATGGCTGTCGCTGGAACGGCTGGTGCTGTTTTGATGGTTGAATCTGAAGCGAAGGAGTTAACAGAAGACCAAATGCTGGGCGCTGTGTTGTTTGCTCATCAAGAGATGCAAGCGATCATTACAGCTGTCGCAGAGCTGGCAAGCGAAACCGGTAAAACTGCTTGGGATTGGCAGCCTGAAGCTAAAGATGAAAGCCTGTTCGAGCAAGTTGAAGGCGCGGTGAAAGCTGATCTTGGTGATGCTTATCGCATTAGTGACAAGATGGAGCGCCAAGATCGCGTGCGCGCGTTGCGTGATTCGGCGCTTGCTCAACTCGCAGGTTCGAATGACGACGGCCCTAGCGCCGACGATGTCGCTGGAGTATTTGGTAAAGTTGAAAAAGACTTAGTCCGTCAGCGAGTGTTAAACGGTGAGCCGCGCATAGACGGCCGCGACTTAAGAACCGTCCGGCCCATCGAAGTTGAGGTCGGCGTGTTGCCGAAGGCCCATGGGTCGGCGCTGTTTACACGCGGGGAAACGCAGGCGCTCGTGGTCGCCACGTTGGGCACGCTCCGAGACGCAGCGTTGATCGATGCGCTTGAGGGTTCCTACAAAGATACCTTCATGCTTCATTACAATTTCCCACCCTACAGTGTTGGCGAGTCTGGTTTCATGAGTGGACCAAAGCGCCGCGAGATCGGCCACGGTAAATTGGCCCGTCGTGGTGTCAGCGCAGCACTGCCAAACTCTGAAGACTTCCCTTATACCATTCGGGTTGTTTCGGAGATTACTGAGTCGAATGGCTCAAGCTCTATGGCAAGTGTCTGTGGAACCTCGCTCGCACTAATGGACGCGGGCGTGCCCGTTAAGGCGCCAGTGGCTGGTGTCGCAATGGGTCTGGTTAAGGAAGGCAATCGCTATGCCGTGTTAACGGATATTCTGGGTGATGAAGATCACCTTGGAGACATGGACTTTAAAGTGGCTGGAACCGCCGCCGGTGTCACTGCGTTGCAGATGGATATTAAGATCGATGGCATTACCGAAGAGATTATGGAGGCGGCTCTTGCACAAGCATTTGAGGCGCGAGTGCATATTCTCGATGAAATGAATAAGGTCATCAGTGCGTCGCGGGAGGAGTTGTCAGATAACGCTCCAGCCATGGTGACCCTGCATGTTCATCCGGATAAGATCCGCGACATCATTGGTAAAGGCGGAGCCACCATTCGCTCTATCGTCGAAGAGACGGGTGCCGAAGTTGATATCAATGATGATGGTAGCGTACGTATTTACGCTGAGGACGGCGAGGCTAAGGATGCGGCTGTAAACCGCATTCAAGAAATTACAGCTGAAGCTGAAGTGGGTCGTATTTATAAAGGTAAGGTAGAGCGCATCGTAGATTTCGGTGCATTTGTGAATATCTTGCCTGGTAAGGACGGCTTATTGCATATTTCTCAGATTGCTGAGGAGCGAGTCGAGACTGTCACCGACTATCTGTCCGAGGGACAGGAGATCGAGGTGGTGGTCCTAGACGTTGACCAGCGCGGTCGTATTAAGTTGTCCATTAAGGAGTTGGCAAACTACCAAGCCCAAGATGCTGAGGACTAGACCTCGCGACAACGATCTTAAAAGCCGGCGTATGCCGGCTTTTTTATGCCTATATAATGCGGTGTGTGATTAGATCTTCGACGACACTTGGGTCGGCCAAGGTGGACGTGTCGCCTAAGTTATCCAATTCATCGGCAGCTATTTTGCGCAATATCCGGCGCATGATTTTTCCTGAACGGGTCTTGGGTAATCCGGGCGCCCATTGGATGGCGTCGGGTTTTGCAATGGGACCAATTTCTTTTCGTACCATGGCGATCAATTCCTCGCGCAAAGTTTCGGGTTCCCTATCGTCGCCTTGCATTAACGTAACGTAGGCATAGATGCCCTCGCCTTTGAGGTCATGAGGGAACCCGACTACGGCGGCCTCGGCAACGCTCGGATGCAGCACCAGCGCGCTTTCTACTTCGGCGGTACCAATACGATGCCCTGATACATTCATAACGTCGTCTACTCGCCCGGTGATCCAGTAATAGCCGTCTTCGTCGCGCCGCGCGCCGTCACCGGTGAAGTAGTAACCCTGATAGGTGCTGTAATAGGTGTCGATGACCCTTTGATGGTCACCGTATACCGAGCGGATTTGGCCAGGCCATGAACCGGTAATGACCAGATTGCCAGAGGCCGCTAATTCGTTAATCAGATTGCCGTCTGCGTCCATCAATGCGGGTTTTATACCGAAAAACGGACGACTTGCCGATCCTGGTTTGAGCGCAGTAGCGCCAGGCAGTGGCGTAATCATGATGCCGCCTGTTTCGGTTTGCCACCAGGTGTCGACAATCGGGCAACGCCGTTCGCCGACGACGCGGTGGTACCAATCCCAAGCTTCGGGGTTAATGGGTTCACCAACGCTGCCGAGCAAATGCAGAGAAGCTCTTGAACTATTGGTGACGAATTGGTCACCCTGTGCCATGAGTTGGCGAAGTGCAGTGGGGGCGGTATAAAAAACGTTAACCTGATGTTTATCGATTACTTGCCAGCAACGCGAAGCATCTGGATAGGTAGGAATACCTTCGAACATAAGCGTGGTGGCACCGTTGGCTAAGGGCCCGTAAACAATATAGGAATGACCGGTGATCCAACCCACGTCTGCGGTACACCAGTAGATGTCGCCGTCTTGGTAGTCAAAAACGTATTTGTGGCTCATTGCTGCATGCAATAAGTAGCCTGCGCTGGAATGCTGCACGCCTTTGGGTTTTCCCGTAGAGCCAGAGGTATACAGAATGAATAGCGGATCTTCTGCGCCCATGATTTCAGCCTCAGCCGTTGTTGGCTGGCTTACGGTCAGTTCGTCGTACCAAACGTCGCGGGATGGGTTCCAGGTTACGTCGTTACCGGTGCGCTTGACGGTAATAACGCTGTGCACATTAGGACAACGGCTTAAAGCTTCATCCACATTCTCTTTGAGCGGAACAATGCGACCTCCACGCACACCTTCATCAGCGGTGATTACTGTCTGGCAATCGGAATCGAGTATTCGATCTTGCAGTGATTGTGGGGAAAAACCACCAAAGACCACGCTGTGTATGGCGCCGATGCGAGCGCACGCGAGCATTGCGTAAGCGGCTTCAGGAATCATCGGCATATAGATGCAAACTCGATCGCCTTTTTTGACGCCGCGCTGGCGTAATCCGTTGGCCAGCTGGCAGACGCGTTCGTAAAGTTGCTGATAGGTAATGTGTGCATCATCGGTGATTTCGTCGCCTTCCCAGATGATGGCCGTTTGGTTTGCTCGGGTGGGCAGGTGTCGATCGATACAATTTGTGCATACGTTGAGTTCGCCGCCGTTAAACCAGGCGATGCGCCCCTGCTGCATATCCGTCTGCGATACTTGGCTCCAGGGTTTCGTCCATTCGAGGAAGTCCTCTGCTTGTTTAGACCAGAACACATCAGGCTCTTCGATGGATTGCTTGTACATGGCGTCGTACTGCGTTTGGTCAATTAAGCAGCGCGCCGCGATATTTTGGGGGATGTCGAATACTTCGCTCATGGTGCGTTCCTAAAAGAAAAGTCTGTTTGTGATGGCTTAACCCTGGGGGTTCTTGAGCTTGGCGATCAGAGCATTGGTGGCATTGTCATACGACAGATTCATGCTGTGGTCGTCATTCAGGCTACGGTAAATCGGTCCTGCGAGCTTTTTACCGAGTTCTACTCCCCACTGGTCAAAAGAGTTTATGTTCCATAATGCGCCTTGGCAAAACACCTTGTGTTCGTAAATTGCCAGTAGCGCTCCAAGTTGCGTTGGGCCCAATTCGTCCATCAATATGATCGATATAGGATGTTGTCCGGCAATAGCCCGATAACGGTCGTCCGCGGACTTTGGAATCCAGCCGTCTGCCATCGCTTGGGCTTGGCCTAAGGCATTCGCATTTAGCCAATTGCGATGATTAGGCAGGTTCGTTGCGTCCTGTCCAACGATAATGATGTCGGCAGCATAGGCTGATGTGCCTTGGTGCAATAATTGGTGGTAGGCGTGCTGGCCATTAGTGCCACGACCGCCCCACAAAATAGGCATGGTTGTATAGTCAAGTGAGTCGCCCTGACGGCTGACTGATTTACCGTTGCTCTCCATCTCGAGCTGCTGCAAATAGTCGGGTAAAAGTCCTAGGCGCTCATCGTAGCTCAGTACGGCGAGACTCTGGCAACCTAAAAGGTTGTAGTTCCATAGTCCCGCAAGTGCGCAAATAAGCGGTAAATTTTCGGTATCAGAGGTTTGCACAAAGTGCTTATCCACCTGCGCAGCACCGTTCAACAACTTGTCGAAGTTTTCGCTGCCGATTGCGATTGCAGCGGGTAGCCCCATAGCTGACCACAGAGAATAGCGGCCGCCAACCCAAGACCATATGGCAAAGAGATTTTCCTCAATTAAGCCAAATTGTTTGGCCGCGGCGATGTTGTTTGTGATGCCGATAAAGTGCTGTGCGATCGCCGCGGTGTTGCACGTTCTTTCCAAAAACCAGTTGCGCGCACTGCGTGCATTTTCCAACGTCTCTAAAGTGGAGAAAGATTTTGACGCGACGATGAATAGCGTGGTTTCAGGGTTTAAAGAGCCCAGAGTTCTAGCCAGATCGGATCCGTCAATGTTCGCGACAAAGTGAATTTTAGGACTCGCCGTTGCGTATTTGCTCAATGCTTGGGTGATGAGTTCTGGGCCGAGATGGGACCCACCGATGCCAATATGAACGACATCGGTGATGGGTTTGTTGGAGTGACCGCGCCAAGTACCCGAGCGGATGGATTCGGCACACTGGTAGAGTTTTTGTCGTGCTGTACTGATCTCGGCTACTAGATTTGCAGCCAAATTCGGCACGCCGTCGCGTAACGCCATATGCAGAACCGGCCGGTTCTCGCTGACGTTTATTTTATCGCCGGCAAATAGTGCGTCGCGCAATGATTCCACATCGGCATCTCGAGCGAGCGCAAGCAGATCATCAAGTGCGCTCAGATCGAAGCGCTGGCGGCTCAGATCAAAGTGGCAACCAGCGACATCAAATGTCAGTTTGGACCCGCGCTGATCGTCCTTGAGTAACTCTGCCGTGGGTATCTTGTCCAAGCGCTGGCGATGCGTCTGCAAAGTGTTCCAGATCGTCAAATCAAGTTTTCTCGCGGGTCATATGAGGGTCGGATTTGGATTAAAAAATTGTCGACTGCCTTCCATCTGCAAGATCTGTTCGAGCAATTGATCAAAATGTAGATCGTTGTGTGCAAAGTCGATTTCGGCGGCATTGACGATGAGCAATGGCGCGTCGTCATAATAGTGGAAAAACTCGGTGTAGCTTTCGGACAATGAGATCAAATAGTCCGCGTCAATTTGCAATTCAGATTGCAGTCCGCGTTGCTGAATGCGTTGCAGCAGCACGTCGGTCGGAGCTTGTAAATAGATAACAAGATCGGGGGTCGGAGGATTAAGTTTTAAGCTGTTTTGAATTTGCTGATAAAGAGCAAACTCTTCGGCGTCTAAAGTGAGCTTCGCGAAAAGTTCATCTTTCTCCATAAGAAAGTCTGCGACCAGATTTTGTTCAAGCAGCCCGCCTGAGGGCATATCTGCTAGCTGACGGGCACGATGCAGTAAAAAGAACAGTTGAGTGGGTAAGGCCTGGCTCGCGCCCTCGGTGTAAAAACGATCTAAAAAGGGGTTTTCCTCCACTGGTTCTAGCATCAGTGGATAATCCAGAGTTTCGGCTAAACGCCGCGCTAAGGTTGTTTTACCCACCCCTATCGGGCCTTCTATGGCGATGAAACTGGGCAAAGCATAGCGCTGATTACTGGATCTAAGCGAACCGATTGACGGGTTCGCTTGGTCAGGATTTAAAGTTTCAACGCTTAGAGTCACTGGATTCGCAGGCTAAATGATCAGCGGTAACTATGTACAAGGGTAGGCTAGGGTTCAACCATTACTGTGTTGTGCTGGTGCGAACTGGGGCGTCGATTTCACTCGACAGAGCGGCTTTTTTTGCGGCGTCGGCGTTTACGCTGAGGTCGTGGTAAATGCTCGATCATGTCGCTTTGCTGCGTGTCACCCTGTTCTTGAAAGGTGCTCCACCAAGCAGCGCATTCAACAAGCTCGGGTTCTGACTCGGCGCGTAAACAGAGGAAGTCGAAGGCTGCGCGAAAGCGCTTATGCTCGGCGAGCCGGAGTATGGTCTTTGGGCTACGTCTTATTAGACGTTCTTGGATCATCCATGTTTCTTTAGCGAACGTGCCAAAACGTCTTGGTATCGCGATGGTATGTTGCTGATTGCGTAGGGTCGAAAAAGCTGGATCATCGTCACCGGGTGCCGCTTCCAGTGTTCGCGCTGCAAAGTCCTCCCATAACAAGACCGCAACCAAGAATCCAGGCGTCACTGATAAGCCGCTCTTGATGCGTTCATCGGTATTGCGCATAGCAGCGATAACCAAATCACTGTTTGGGTTACAGGTAGGAAACAGTGCTCGTGCTATACCCGTGTGGCGAATCTTATGCCAAATGGTTTCGCCAACACCCGTTAAGAATAATTTTAAAAATTCATCAAATAGCCGCGCTGGGGGAATTGCTTGAAGCCGCTGGGCGCTGTCCTCTGTTAACGCGACGATTTGCTTATCCAGAGTGAAATTGAGTTTGTTCGCGAACCGCACCGCGCGCAGTATTCGCACAGGGTCTTCCGCGAGCCGAACAGCCGGTTCGCCGATGAGTCTAATGCGCCGCGCGGCTAGATCTTCAAGGCCCCCAACATAGTCGATAATTTCTTTGCTGTTGGGGTCGAAGTACAGTGCGTTGATACTGAAGTCGCGGCGAAACGCGTCTTCTTGCAGGGTGCCAAAGGCCTGGTCGCGTAGGATCATGCCTTGAGCGTCATGTTCGATGTTGTCTGAAACAGACTGCCGGAACGTAGAAACTTCGATCAAATTCCTGCCGTAGCGTACGTGCGCAATCGGAAAACGTCGCCCGACGATGCGCGATCTTCGAAAAACGCGCTTAATCTCGTTCAGTGGCGCATCGGTGGCTACGTCGAAGTCTTTGGGCTTTAAGCCGCACAGTACATCACGTATGCAGCCGCCAACGAGTAAGGCGGTATAGCCGTGCGCGTTCAATCGTTGAATGACATCCAGTGCGTCTTTGTCCAACTGCTCGATATCGATAGCATGAGCGGTTGTGCGTACTGCTGTTGCTGAGCTCAGTTGTTGGCTCCGGTGTCGACTCTTGGGCCGCGCTTACGCGTTTTCTTGCGGGGTATGTTTAGTCTTTGGCGGCGTTCCCACAAACTTTTGCGACTGATGCCGAGTTTTTCTGCCAGCTCGGTTTCCGTGAGCTGATCTTGGTGGTCCTGCACAAAGCGCACGAAATAGTCTTCTAATGATGTCTGTGCCGCATCAGTTCCGCTGTCAGCTTTGGTCTCAGTTTGTTTTGGGATCGCTTCAATGGCTAACAAGCTCGGCGATATTTCATTGTCATCGTCTGACAAAATCACCGCTCGTTCGATGGCATTGCTGAGCTCGCGCACATTGCCTGGCCAGTGATACGCGATCATTGTTTCTCGCGCTGCATCGCCAAGCGTTAGGCCTTTTTTGTCGAGTCTCAGCGAGGCTTGTTTGAGCAACCATTCGCCGATTTCAAGGATGTCTTCATCGCGGTTTTGCAGAGGTGAGAGATGAAACGTCAGGACATTTAGACGATAAAAAAGATCTGAGCGAAAATCTCCGGATTCGGTAAGTGCCTGCAAATCGCGATGAGTTGCAGCGATCAGACGAACGTCCACAGAGCTCGTTCGCGCGCTGCCGACTTTCCGATTTTCGCCTTGGACCACATGAATAAGCTTTGCTTGAGCACTAAGGCTAAGTTCTGCAATCTCATCTAAAAATAAAGTTCCGCCGTTCGCTGCTTCCACCAAACCATTGCCGCCAGATTGTGAATGGCCAAACGGCTCTATGCCGAACAGCTCTGTTTCGATCAGATTTTCAGGCACGGTGGCGCAGTTGATTGTGATCATTGGTGCGCGGGCTCTTCTGCTGGCGGCGTGTAATGCTCTCGCGACCAATTCTTTGCCCGTGCCAGACTGTCCAAGAATTAAAACTGGCGAGTCGCTAGGCCCCACTTTTTCGATGCGTTTGCGCAAGGTTTGAATATTTTCAGAGGAGCCGATAAGTTCCATGCCATGGGCGGCAACGCTCTTTTGCCCGGGTGCATAGGTGCAAGCTCTCTCGATCGCAGCGAGCAGTTCGTCAGTTGTAATTGGGTGTTCAAGGTAGTCTCGTGCGCCAAGCTGGATGGCGTTTACCGCATCTTTGACTGTACCGTTTAGGGTCAAGATAACGACCGGTAGTTGGGCAGTGAGGTTCGAAAGATCGTTGGGCAGTTCGCCTTGATCAATCACTAAACAATCAAACTGCCCCAGTGCGAGGTTGTCTAAAGCGTCTGTTGCTTTCACGTTCATGCCTTGAGCGCTCAGCGACTCGGCGAGCGCGTTGCAGCGTTCGCGATTGGTATCAATGAGCAAAAGATCAGTCATGTGCGAATATTAACAAAGCTATAGGTCGGCGTCGCTGTCATGGACATCATCATATGCCTGCGTTACCGGGCTGGTATTTAGGTAATTTGGTCGGAATTTGCCCGATATTGAAGTGGTCGATCGACCAATTTAATAAAACGGCAACAGAATCTAGTGTTGCAGGAGGGCGAAAGCCTAAGTAACCGAGCGCGGCGCGGATATTGGCTGGGGCGTGAGCGTCATTAATCGGTGGTGCGTGAGTTTGTTTCGATAACTTTGCGCCACCCTCGAATTCCAGACAGGGGATGTGAGTATAGTTGGGCGTATTCAGTCCGAGTAAATGCATTAAGTAGCGCTGTGGGGCCGTGACCGGTAATAGGTCCTGACCGCGTACGACCTGACTGATGGCATTACCGTCGTCAACTGCAGTAGCTAAGTTGTAAGCGATCAAACCATCCTTGCGGCGAACGATAAAGTCGCCAAGTTGGCTGTTTAAGTCCGTAGCAATAACGCCCAAAAATCCGTCCGTATAACTGTGGTCTGTGTCCAACATAAGCACCCGCACAGCGCGATTTGGAAGAGGTGCCTTGTTGTTCCTGCAGGTACCCGGGTAGCGTGCATGATCACGCAACTGTCGTCGGCTGCATTGGCAGTAAAAAAGGTGCGGGGTAAGTGCCTGCAAGGCAGATTCATAAGCCAGTGCGTGTTCGCTCTGGAACGCGATGGGACGGTCTGGGTGTAATCCGTGAGCGCCAAGGCACCGTAGTATGGCGTTTATGGCATTGGGGTCTTGCCGTGGTGGATCCAAGTCGTCAATTCG
>TARA_B100001093_G_scaffold519624_1_pt1 | contig 15711 bp, 9 predicted proteins | sample TARA_B100001093 | Tara Oceans TARA_B100001093 (sample SAMEA2623116) | marine metagenome | biome: marine biome (ENVO:00000447); feature: surface water layer (ENVO:00002042); material: "saline water (ENVO:00002010), including plankton (ENVO:xxxxxxxx)" | depth 5 m
ATTATCAAGTAGATCATAAGGATCTTCAAGTTTAAAAGCGACTCCAATAAGATTAGCAACAGGAGCTAATGTGATGTATCTTTTATTGATATCGATTTCAATAAATTTTTTCCCATTTTCAAGAATGAGTTTGCCGGTATCAATATTACCAGTAGCATCAGAGCCATTATTGGGTCCAGTAAGTCCGAAACAAGGAATAAATTCACCATTAGAAAGTTTTGGTAAATAGTGATCTTTTTGTTGTTGAGTGCCATAATGGGTAAGTAATTCGCCGGGTCCAAGAGAGTTAGGAACCATAGTAACAACACCTAAAGCAGGATCAACAGAAGTAATTTTTGTAAGAATGCTAGAAAGTTCATTAGTGGAGAGCTTGATACCATCGTATTTTTCATCAATAATGAAGGAGAAATATTTATTATAGGAAAGATATTTAAGCCATTTATTGTTATTATTGTTAGGATAAATTTGAGAAGAATCAAAGTTATTAAGGAGATAATCGAGGTGATTTTTTGGAAATTTATAATTAATTTTATGTTTATTAGGAAAAATAAATTCGCCTTTAAGAATATTTCTGTCAAGAGAAGTATTACCACTATTAAGAGCAATAAGTTCAGTAGAGGATAGCTTAGGAATTTTCTTTTTAACAAAATCAAAAACGGATTTCATAAATATATATATATTAATAATATTGTTTTAAATAAATAATATCATAATAATTTATTATGGATAGAATAATAACTTTGTTGAGTCCGTTAATACAAGGTTATAAAAGAAAGGAAAATTTGATAATCAAAGTAGGTAAAATGATAACACATATAATGGATTGTAATTTGGATGCATTATTGAAATTGAAAAAGGTACAAAGAATAAGAAGATTTGGTAGAGAATTAAGAAGAAAAATAGCATTACCAGTGAAATATAAACTAATATTAATAGAGTATTATGAGAATAAATGGAAGAGTATAGTGAGAGAGAATGGGTATATAAATTTGGGAAAAACATTAAAAGAATTAAATTTACAAATAGAATTAGATGGTATAAAAAAATCAAAAGAAGACAAAACACTATTAAGATTAAGTGATTATGAGAAGAATTATAAGCACAATATACGTCCATTAAATTGTCAAATAACTCCATTAAAGCGAGTAAATAAGGATGAAAAAGTAAAAAAAACATTAAATATAGTATCAGTAAGGCCATCATTACCAGAATTAAATGGTAAATTGTATGGTTTATGTGTAGAGATAGAGCAAGAAGATTATTCAATAAGAATATATGGTTTATTAGATCAGGATAATCTTAGAATATATAGGAATCAGTTAGATTTGAGAATACTATACAATGATATAAATGACAGATATGGTTTTAATAAGGAGGATGTAGAGAAATATATAAAGCCAATAAGTTATAGAGATTTAATAGTGTATGATGTAAGGCATATAACAAACAGAGTAAAAACGTTTAAAGATAAGCATAATTTTTACAAGGATATAGATTATGCATTAGTATTAGCGGAATATGAATTTTTAACAGATGTTATGAAGGTAGATTTTATAAGTTTTTTATTAGAGGTAGATTTGATACACATGGCGAATTATTTGTATAAGAGAAAATCATTTCCAGATAAATATTTAGATTGGGATTTACAAGGAAAGATAAGTATATTTAATTGTCCTTCACCAAAAGGTAAATTGGATTTAGAGAAGTTGCCATATGAATTTAGGATATCAGGTATGAAAGCAGATGATAAGATAAAATCAAAGGCATATGAGAAATTAAAAACAATGAATCAGTCAGGAGATAGTGCACCAAAGGCACAAAAGTATTTGGATGGAATATTAAAATTACCATTTGGAGTAGTAAAAAGTGAATTAGATTTGGATGATCCAGGAAAGAAATTAGTGGAAGAGTTTAAAAGAAAGAATACAAAAATAATGGTAAATTGTGGAAAGAATTATTTAAATTTTTTTGAGCAATATATGAATTTTAAGGAGTCAGAAGTATTTTGTAAAAATGCAATAACAAAAATAAACAAAGCACGAGAGAAGCAGCAAGATTATTTAAAAAAGGTAGAAGAAATATTTGAAAAGTATGTGCATGGTCATAATTTAGTGAAGGTACAATTAAAGAGATTAATAGCGCAATGGATATCAGGAGGTCAATCAGGAATAGTATTAGGTTTAGAGGGTCCACCAGGAAATGGAAAGACAACATTAATAAAGAGTGGATTAGCGAATTGTTTGGTAGATGAGAAGGGAAGTCCAAGACCAGTAGGTTTTATTCCATTAGGAGGATCATCAAATGCTTCATCATTGGTGGGTCATGGATTTACTTATCAGGGATCAACATGGGGTAGAATAGCGGATATATTGATGGATTGTCAATGTATGAATCCAATAATATTGTTTGATGAGTTGGATAAGGTAAGTAGAACAGAGCATGGTTCAGAGATATCGAGTATATTAACACATTTAACAGATTCAACACAAAATGAAGAATTTTATGATAAGTATTTTGATGGAGTTCCATTGGATTTGTCAAAGTCATTGATGGTGTTTACATTTAATGACCGAAGTAAAATAGATCCAATATTGTTAGATAGAATGACAATAATAGAGACAAAGCCATTAACATTGGAGGATAAGAAGATAGTAACAAAGAAGCATTTAATACCTCAAATAACAAGTTTAGTAGATTTAGAGCCACACGAAGTAAAATTAGGAGAAGATGAGTTGGAGACATTGATATTGGATTATACATTTGAGGCAGGTGCAAGACAATTGAAGAAATTATTGGAAAGTTTAATACAAGAATTAAATTTGAGAAGATTATGTAATCCAAGTACAAGATTAGAGATAGACCATTTTTTAATAAAGGATGTATTTAAGCATAAGAACAAGATAAGGAGAGAATCAATATCAAATGATCCATTGGTGGGTCAAATAAATGGAATGTATGCAAATACCTATGGATTGGGAGGAATATTGCCAATACAGGTGGATAAATCTTATACAAATAAGAATTTAGTATTAACAGGAACGCAAGGAGATACAATGAAAGAGTCAATGAGATGTGCAGAGACAATAGCGTTTAATTTAGTATCAAAAGAGATGCCTGAATTTAATAGGGAGGATTTGAAGTATGGATTGCATATTCATTGTCCTAGTACAGGAATGCCAAAAGATGGTCCATCAGCAGGGGTGGCAATATGTATAGCAATATTTAGTTTTTTATGTAATAAGCAAATAAAGCAAGATGTGGCAATAACGGGTGAAATAGATTTAATGGGTAGAGCTTTACCGATAGGTGGTGTAGAGGCAAAGTTATCAGGAGCAAAAAAGGCAGGAATAAGGATGGCATTAATACCAAAAGATAATGAGAATGATTTGAATATATTAAAATCGGATGGAAAAGATCCAGAGAGTGAAAATTTCAAGGTAGTAATAGTGGATACGATATATCAAGCATTGCCATATTTTATAGAAGAGAAGAAGTAAAGATTTTATATAATTATATAATATATGAAATCAAGAAAACAAGTAACAAGAATTAGAAATAAATCCAAAAAGTTTAGAGAAATGAATGGTGGTGGTAAAGGACAAAAATTGAATGATGCGTGTATGCTGGGCAATTTAGATGATGCAAAACGTAATCATACTGGTAATAATGAAGATTTTAGAGATCAATGGAGAAGAACACCTTTGATAGCAATGACTCATATGTTTAGTATGAAAAATAAACAGGATTATTTAGATGTATTTTATTGGCTTTTGAATGAGACACAATGTGATGTTACCAAAAGAGATACTGATGGAAACACAGCACTTCATCATGTTTTGGAAAGGAGTTTTTGCATCGTTGGTGAAGAAATAATGAGAAAAGATGAAAAGATTGTTAGAAATGAAATGGCTATGGCGCTAATAAATCATCCAGATATTTGGCCTGATGAGCCTAACAAAAATGGAAATACTCCTCTTCATTTAGCTTGTAGATATAATTTTATAGAAATAGTAAAACTTCTAATTCAAAAATTTGGTACTAAGTATGTTGAAGCTATTCCAGATTCGATATACTATGTTGATATTAATAGAAGGGATAAAATGAGAAATACTCCTTTATATATAGCTTTGGAGAAAGGATTTACTGATATAGCAAATATTCTTTTAAATGATGAAAATATAGATTTGGATATTCGTGGTCCAGGATTAATTACATATCTAATGGCAGCTATTAAATTTGAAAATGATAAAATTATCGATCGTTTGTTAGCATATGACAACATTAACATTCAAAAAATCAGTCCTAGTAATGGTTGGACAGCTCTACATTATGCATATTCTTCAAATAATTTTGATGTAGCTATTATTCTTTTGGATAGGGGTGCGCACATACGAAATGCAGTCACTGAGAATGAGAATAAAACAGATATTGACAAATTAACATATAATGGTATTGTTAGTAATGAAGAATTAAGAAAGTTTTTAGAACCATTAAAAAAACAAAATGATGAACGAAAAAATGCAAATTCTCGTATTTTGAATTCTGTAAAAACAAGAGAAGGTTTGTTAGCACCTAATGTATTAGACTCAATTAGTGAATTTGCAAGAAAGGATTTATCAAGGCCTTTAACATTTGAAGAAAGGAAACGTAGTCAAGATGGTCGTGATAGACGAAATTATCTAAGAAGTTTAAAAGAAGTAAATAAAAAAAAAATCGATGGAAAGGTTCTACCGAATGAAATATTGTCAAAAATTCGTGGATTTGCCGGATTTGATGATGAAGATATTAGGAATGAACAAGATGATAAATTACAAAAAGAGATTGCATTTAAAAATTTTGGTGGTAAGCGTAAAACAAAGAAGCGTAAAACCAGAAAGCATTAATATTGATTTAATATAATTATATAATATATGAAATCAAGAAAACAAGTAAGAAGACCTAGAAATAAATCCAAGAAATTTAGGGAAATTAATGGTGGTGGAGGATGTCTAAGTACACCAAGAGAAACCACTCAAGGAATTGTAGCCGTTGATCTAGAATGTAACCAGCAACAACAACAACAGGAAGAGCAGCAGCAACAACACCAGCAACTTGGTCAAGCTACAAGAATGAGAAAAGATGAAAGGTTTGTAAAAAGGATAAGTGAATTAATTAATGCAGGAGTTGATGTGAATTCAACATTTAACTATGGAAGTAGCTTCGCGTCTATTCTATATATTCTTGTGGATAAATGCTTGGGTTATCAAGAATTGACCTCAACAATAAGTAACTATACTATAACAGCTATTTTAATGTTAGTAGCATATGGAGCTGATCCGTATTCAAAAAATGGGTATAATGGTTCAGTTATGAGTATTGCGGAGAAGCAAAGGGCACATAACTTAGTTGAAATATTAAAACTTAAAAGAGATAATGCAGTCATAGTAGGGGATGCATTAAATACTACTTTACTTTTTCTGTGCAAAAACTACAAACCAAAAGATATTTCTCAAGAAAGAATGAAGGATAATATTATTTATTCCCTATATTATGCTGGTGCTGATTTTGCTTCTATTGATAGTGATGGAAATACAGCATTTCATCATGTGTGTAAAGATGGTGTATTTAATCCAATACTAAATATATATGAAAGATCAAGTCCCTATGCTCTAACAATTAAAAATAATGATGGGTATTTAGCAAGTCAATTGTATAGGAATAAAGATGTTAGTAATATTATTATCAAGAAATATCCGGATTATAAAAATTTGTTAAACGAAGCTGAAAAGATAATAAGAGAAAAGAAAAATGCAACCGCGAGTGTTTTGAATTCTATAACGACAGGTGAAGGCAAAAATAGAAAATTGTTAGCACCTAATGTATTAGACAATATTAGTGAATTTGTAGGAATGTTATCATCTAGGCCTTTAACTGCTGAAGAAAGAAAACGTAGTCAAGATGGTCGTGATAAACGAAATGCTTTTAGAAGTGTATTGACACTGAATGAAAAAAAAGCGGATGGAAAGCTTTTACCTAGAGAATTATTGGATAAAATTCATGGATTTGACGGAAGTAGAGATGATCCAGAGTTTAAGAAAGCACGAGATAATAAAAAAGGAGGTGGTAAGCGTAAAACAAATAAGCGTAAAACAAAGAAGCGTAAAACCAGAAAGAAGTAATTTTGATTTAATAAGGAAAAAAATAAAAAATAATATTTATATAAAAATATAAATATAAACAAATGTCATTTGATAAATTAAGAGAGAAGTATATGTCGAATGTGTTAGAAAGTAGTGAGCCAAAAACGAATGTATTGGATCAGTTGCCGTCATATAATTCATATGAGACAGATTTATTAATAAGTACATTAAATGTAGAATATGAGGAGCAATGTATGTTGAATAAGTTATTAAGTGAAGAGAATACAAGTGAGAATGCAGAGAAAATAGAAAAATTCATAAATGAAAATAAAGAAAAAATAGATACTCAGGTTGAATCTTTAGAAGAAATAACAAAGAGTTTAAAAGATGTTTGTAAGAAGAATAAAGCGCTTGAGTTAGATAAGGAGGAATATCAACAAATAATAAATTCAGAAGAATATAGAGTAATAGGTGAAAAGATGAAGAAATTGAAGACATTAAAGACGGACATATTACATTTTTTAGACAAGGCTGGACTAGGAGTCCAGCCTTAAGAGAGATGTATGATATATTAGGAACAATAATGTTGTATTATAGATTGCGTTTAAAATACATAAAAATAACAGAAAATTATTGTTGTTGTTGTAAAATATTTTGAATTATTTTTTTATATAAAAAAAAAATAATAGAGTTAAGTATATGACGGCGATTCGTCCAACAGATTCAGCGTTAAGAGATAAGATAGCATCAGATGAATACAATGATATATTGAATAAAACAAATGCTAAATACACAGAGATGGATAAATACATAACAAATTTGGAGAGTGATATACTATCAATCAAAGATTTTGAGGGAGAAATGTTAGCAGACAAGGCACGTGGTTACGATGTAGGAAGTTCATTAGATACATTAGGTTTTCAGAAGGATTCATTACAAATAGATTTAGATTTTTTTGTGCATATGAAAGTAGTATACATAAAGAAATTATATGGAGATTTGCATCAATATTGTGATTCAATAATTGAGGATGCTTTATTGATTGAGGATATTCCAAAAAATTTTACAAGAGAGCAAATAAAGGAGAGAAAGTTTAGAAATATGCGTCCTTATCCTCCACCAACAATAGACAATCCAGCATATTTAGATGCAGATGGAAATCCAGTGGAGGGTGAGGAAGAGAAGATACCAGATCCAACAGCTCGTTATGATATGAATGAGATATTTGCATTAATAAATTGTGTAACAGCAAATTTGAGAGAATTGGCGGATGACATAGGAACATTTGATACTCGTATAGCAAATGCAACAGAGAAGGAGCAAAGAGGATTTAATGTAGGAAATTTAATAATGAATTTAGAGTCACAGAAGCAGAAATTGACATTAGAGTTTGATGGATATATAACAAGATTAAGCAAGTTTTTAGAGATGAACGAGAAATTTTCAGGAAGATGTTTAAGTAGAATTAAGTCAATATCAGAGGAGATTGTATCATCAGAGGAATTAATGAATCAGCAAGCACAAAATGCTCCAGTGGCACAACAAGGTGGTGTAAATACATAAATAATATATTAATAAATTTATGTTATTAATATATATATATATGTCAAAGAAAGGAATAGATCAAGATGCAATAGAAGAATTTTTTAATGAAAATCCAAATGTTTTTAGTTCAGTTTTAAGGAATATGAAAGGAAAAACAAAAAAGTCTTATAAGAAGTTACCATCAATAAATCAGAGACGTAAAACAAATAGAGATTATAAAAAAAAGAAAAAATTATCACCAATAAAAGAGGGTGAAGAGGAAAAGGAAAAATCAAAAGAAAAGGTATGTTTTGGTTGTTTACAGAGTGGAGGAATGGAAGATAATAAAAAAAGACAAAGAACAGGTTCTTTCGAAACATTCATGGATCGTGATCCAATGGCAATGCCATTACCACGTGGTAGGCCAGAAGTTGTAATTCCTCTTCCAGAGGAAGGTTCACAAGCTGATCGGCAAGCAAGACAAGATAGAATGATGTCACCTGGACCATTAGGTGATCCAACACATATGACTAGAATATCTAGGAGTCCTCCAACAACAGCAACTGCTGCAAGAGTACTCGACCCATCGGATTTGTCTAATTATTATCGCGATGCTAATGATGAAAGAATTGATCGTTATAATTGGAGACAAAACAATCTTAAATATAGAATAGCTGTACAAAACTATTATTCTAACCCAGATAACCCTTTTCCAAAAAATATAAGGGAATGGAGGCAAATAATAAATGATCTAGCAATACGAGTGAGAGATGATGAGAATGATAGTGAAAATAATTACCTTCTAAATGCATTAAGATATGTGAGGCCAGCCTTGAAGGGAGGAAGAAGGGATTATGTAACATTTGAAACAAGGGATGACTTTTTAAACAATAATAGAAGACAAATTGAATTTGAAAGATCTTCCGCAATCATAGATGATCTAGAATTGAAACGTTTAGGTTTTCAAGTAGTACCAAATAGTGCTCATATTGGAGGAAAAACAAAAAAGAGAAGAAAATCTAGTAATAAACATATAAAAACTAATAAAAAAAAAAGTCGTCGTGCCGGTGGACCACCTTCCATATTCTCATCAAAAAAACATGATACTTTTGGTCTAGAAGGATCTGCTGTACGAGAACCAACGGAAGAAGAAAAATATCCTTTTGAAGAGGGTGAGAGATATCATGTTAAAGGGCGAAAGCCAAAGGAAATAGTGGTGGATATGAACTTTGGACCTCTTGAGCGCGGCTTCATAGTACCAGATGATGATCCATATGGCGACGGACCTTTTCTTGAGTTTGATGGGCAATACAATAGAGTAGTTCCAAAAAGACATATCGGGAATTGGCCCCTGAAAAAAAATGTAGAATTAGCAAATGCATATAATGAAAATGCAGAAATTATAAAACACAAAAAAAATATAGAACATAATAAGCACGTAGTAACAAATCCTCTTCATCAATATAAGAAGTAAGTCACGAGATTAAACCAAATAAAATAAAAAATTGATTAAAAGATATAAAATGTAGAATAGTTAATATATATATTAATAGTATTATATGAGCATAGATAATATAGAAGTAAAGAACATAAATGGAATGGAATATTTAAAGACGATAAAAGATAAGTCAATAGATTTAATATTAACAGATCCACCCTATATAATATCAAGAGATAGTGGTATGAACAATCATTATAATAAAGTAAAAAGTAATGAAGAAAAGAAGATAGAATATGTAAAAACGGAGGAAGAGTGGAGAAAGTATAAAAAAGAGAATAATTTATCAGATGAAGGAAGAGAGAATTATTTAAAATATGGAACAATATATGGAAAAAAATATTGTGTAAAGACGGATTATGGAGATTGGGATAATAATTTTACGATGGAAGAGTTGGAGAATTATGTTAGAGAATATTATAATAAATTAAAATCAGGAGGAACATTAATAATGTTCTTTGATTTATGGAAAATAACACCATTGAAGGATATATTTGAGAAATATAAATTCAAGCAAATACGTTTTATAGAGTGGATAAAAACCAATCCTCAGCCATTAAATTCGAATACAAATTATTTAACAAATTGTAGAGAAATAGCATTATTAGGAGTGAAGGGAGGAAAACCAACATTTAATAGTAAATATGATAATGGAATATATATGTATCCTTTGCAAGGAGGTAAGAATAGATTTCATCCAACCCAGAAGTCATTAGCATTATTTGAGGATATAATAGAGAAGCATTCAAATGAGGGAGATATAGTGATGGATACATTTTTAGGAGGAGGTACAACGGCAATAGCTTGTAAGAATAAGAATAGAAAGTTTAGAGGGTGTGAAGTATGTAAGGAGTATTATGAAAAGACAATAAGATTAATGTAAATAATAAATAATAAAGTTCTCATTATAATTTATAATAATGAGTACAGGAAAAAAAGAAAAAAAAGTTGTTGGAAGAAAAATGGCAGAAATGGAAAAAGATATAGAATTAAGGAAAAAGGAGGGTAGATATTTTACAATGCAAGCGAATAGTTTTGATGGAGAAGATCTAGGAAATTTAGTAGGAGAAGGATTGACATACCCAGATGGAGTATTATTATATTGTAGGAGTGGAAATATAGAAATATATTTGAAATATCATATTGGAAAGTATCAACATGAATCTAACTTTTACATTGAAGAAAAAATAGACAATAAACTAACAAAAGAGATTGATTTGGATAAGATTAGTTATATTAAAACAACTCCAGGAGGATCTAGGGCAAGAAAATTTGACAAATATCCAATAGATATAATATTTAATAAAGAGAGTTATCCATATATATTTATATTATTAAAGCATGATTTAGACGAGGATGGAACGGAATTATATTCTTCAAATGATGATATTTCACTATTGATGATAAATATCGAAAAAGAGGATAAAAAAAAAACACACCGCGCATATGATTATCAATGTATAAAATTAGTAACATCTAATGAAAGTATAAATTTTGATAGTACTTATAAAGGGACACAAAATAGATATTTAAAAGATTTAAGAACAAATGTGTTAAAGTTGCATAATAATGGAAAATTATTAATGATACAAACACAAAATGGAGATAGAATATTTTATCATTTAATAACATTATTAGATAATAAACCTGGCAAGATACGTGAAAAGTATATGTTTTATGATAGAAATTTATTTAATGAATTTTCGATAGGTGATGAAATAAAAGTTAAATTTAATAAAGATGGTTATTGGAGTGATAAGGTTACATCTGTGGATTATTTGATATTAGGATATAATTTTTTAAACACTTATATTTATAAAGAGTATGGTAGTAATGAAAAAATGGAAAATATTGAAAAAGATGATATTAAATTTTTGGTTGGAGATATTTTGCATAATTATTATGATTTTAGTGATCATGATCCGGAAAAATATCGTACTGATTTATACTATAAATTAGGTATTAAAATCCCCAGTTTATTTGATTTTTTAAATAAAGGGAAAGACGATAAAAAGGAGTATAAAAATTTGTCGACAGAAGAGGTGCTCTCTCATTATTCAGAAAGCAAAAAGAAGAAAAAATGTGAGATGATTTTTGGTATTATAAGTATAGATAATTTGGGTTATAATAGGGTTTTTAAAAATATAAAATTAACTTTTTATGATCTTTATACATATAATGCTGATTCAAAGAAGTATGATTTTCTTTTTACATTTATAAAAAAAGATTTACAGGATATTATAGACGTAGAAGAGCCATTATATAGTTATTTATCAACATCTATTGATCACAGGAAAAAAGATGCAAATGCATTAAAAAAAACTAGTATTAAGGGTGATATAATTAATATAGATATAGGTAGAACACAAAAAAGCAAAATATCAAACTTAATTTATGATGCTTTGCCAGTCTTAGATAGAGGAAAAGGTTATGAGTTTAATTATAGATTAGAAAATATTAATATTGAATCAAATTTTGATGATACCATTATAGTATTCAATCCAATTTTTAAATATAGTCGTGACAAAAAAGGGCCACGTAATAAAGGCAATGGAGTTTTATTAGCAAAATTTAATATTTTAACAGATTTACGTGGACTAAGTAGTGATGAATGGGATTATGTATATAAAATATTTCAAAAAGTATATTCTCCAAAAATAGTAGTAACAAATTTAGATTCCAGTATAACAAAGATAGATTTTCATAATGATGATAGTGCTTATTTTTCACTTAATTATTCAAATGACAACGATTTAGGAATACTAGAAGGTAATAGGATATTAACTTTGAGTCGAAAAAATAAAGATTTTTTAGAAAATCTAGACAATAGAAAAGGATGTGAGCTTAGCGAAAATACAGGATTTAAGTATTATTACACCGATAAAGGAAAAAACGCTTTAGATTATTTAATTATTGCTGGAAATTACTTAATAAACTTAAAAATCAAAGTTGTTAGGGAAAACCCGGATGATCAAAGGAATATGAATATTTCAATATTTAAAAAAGGAATTGATAAAGATGGTAAAGGTGATGTAATGTTTCATCAAATAAAATGTTATAATATGGAACTATCTGAAAATATGAAAAATAGTATAAATGATTTTAAAATTACCGAAGATTTAGATATAAATTTAATGTTTCTTAAAAAAAGAGATGATCGATGGGAAGCTGCTAATGCTAATATGTACAAGTTAGATTTTAAAACAAATATAGATATGGATACAGCTTTTGATGAATTGAGTGACTTATATAAGATGAATGAAAAAGGTAATTTTGGAAAATATGCTGATGGAAGTGTATTTAAGCTTAATGAGCCAAAAAAAGAAGAAGGTATAGAATTAAAAAAATATACATCTAAAGATTTACAAGGTTTAGAAAAGAGATTATCTAAACAAAAAAAACAAATAGTAGAAAAGAGTAATGCAGAGATGAGAGCCAAAGAAAATGCTATTAGATTAAAAAAAGGATTGTTAAGAAACACAGAAAAAGAGGTAGCACAATTAAAAAAAGAAAAAGAAGAAAAAATTAAGAAGCAAAATGCATTAAAAGATGATATAAAGAAATTACGTACAAGAAGTCCAAAGGGTCAGATTGGTAGAAGAACCTATATAGGTAAGAAAACAATACCGCAATCGCAAGACAAAAAAGAAGTATTTTCAGATAAACAGAATTTAGATAAAGATAATTTTAGAATTAAAAAAGCTATTATGAAATTTGAAAAAATGAAAGGTACTAGTACACCAGATGAAGATAAAATAAAGAAATTAAAATACGACATCAAAGATATAGAAGACTGGGTGAAATACTCAGAAAGGAAGATAAAATATGAACTTGACTATGCGAAGTCGCGTGGTAAAGAACCTGGAGATACTCAAATGTATGTAGGATGGATAAAAAAACGTTTACAAGAATTGAAAGATATGCCAACTGAAACTAATGAAGATTTAATGAATTTTTATGAAAATAGTGTGCAAGTTTCATCTAGTAAACTTAGAAATTTAGAATATGATATAATGGATGAGGAAGCAAAAGACGAAGAAAAGAGAAAAAAAGTTATAGATAAATTAAAAGAACAAGGTGAATATTTAGATAATAAAATAAAGGAAGAAGATGATAAACAACTAAAAAATATAATGGATTTTAGCGAGGCAGATCCAGAAGGAGCAAAAAAATATCGCAGAGAAAAGAAAGCAGAAAGAGAATTAGATGAATTTATTAAAGAAAGAGATTCTTTAGAAAAGAAAAAAGCAGCTGCTGAAGTGAAAAAGAGAAGAACACAGAGAAAGGCAGCAACAAAGATACAAACACAACAAAGAAGATATACTGCAAAGAAAAAATTACAAACCTTGCAATATGAAAGAAGTTATTTAAATTTATTATCACAAGTCACTCCATTAAAATCAACACCAGAAAGAGCAGTAGAAGAATTAGAAAATAATTTAGAATTAAAGAAAGGAATTGAAGAGAGAGCTGCAAATAAAGAAACAAAAAAATCTAAATCAAAAAAGAAAAGTCAACAAATAAAGACATTAAAAAAGACATTAAAAAAGACATTAAAAGAGATAGAATCATTACAGAGTGATGATAGTAGTAGTGGTAGTCAGTCAAGTAGTTTATCGAGTGTTGATTCAGATAAACTTTAAATATCAGATGTATTAACTACAATTTGTTCTTGTTGATTAGCAAATCTTTTTTTACAACCTCTCTGATGAGCAGCTAGAGATTTATTATTTGTTGCATTAAATTTATTACAAATATTACAGAGAATAGTTCCGTTTTCATCATTAAGAATAGATCCATATTTCTGAGATAAGAATTTAGATAAAGAAGGAAATTTAATATCTTCAATATGATTTAACATTTTTTTGTTTGTTTCTTTGAGAATCTCTATAAATTCTAGTTTTTTTGATATAAAACTAGAATATTCTCTATTAATATCTTTTAATATATCTTCAGAGATAGCAACATCTTTTTCATCTAAAGTGTCAATATAGCTAAGTTTTTCATACAAATTATCAATAACATCAACAGCCATTTTAATAGTAGAAGGATCATATTGTACATTATGAACGTAAATTACGATATTACTATTAATCATATCAATTTGAAAGTTTTGTTTGGATGTAATTCCACTATTTTGAGAGAGAAAAAGCCCATTACATTTTTGTTCTTCAATATCTCTAATGAACTTTTTGACTTCATCAAGAGTTACATTTCTGTCATATTGCTTAGTTTCAACTAAGAGAGTAGGAAAATCATATCTATTAATTCTAAAATCACAAGAAGCTCTAATGGAGGTATTATTGAAAATCTCACTACTAGGGAAGAGATTATTTAAAATAGTTTCAAGTTGATTCTCTCCTAATTGACCTTTATAACTAGAATTTTTAAATTTAGAGAAGAAATCAGATAATTCATTTAATAGAGATTCTGACATTAAATTATTCTTAATATTACAAATCTCTCTATTAATTCTCTCTTCTGAGGAGTTGATCATAGTATACAAAGGTTGAATAAGTTGATTATATTTAATTTCGAATTCAATAATAAAATTTTTGAGAGATTCATCTTTGTTCATAGATTCTAATACAATATTTGTACTATCAGAGAGAGATTCTTTGAAATTATTCAAATTATCTCTAATATTTTCATTATTTTTAGGAATTATATCATTTAATAAAATATTTGTTTTATCTATCATTTGGGTGGTATTTTGTTGTAGAATTAAACCTAATCTCTCATTATTAAGAGAATTATTTGTAGTTAAGATATTTTTGTATTCTTCAATATAATCTTTTTTAACATCTTGCATCTTAACTATTATATTATTTGTTAAATCATCATTCATTTTAAAAAAGTTTTTAGTTAAATTGTCAATCTCTGTTCTCATTGATCCAACATCGGATAATATTTGAGAATTTATTCCAGAAATGATATGTTCGTTCATTCCATTGTTAATCTGTTCTAATAAATCAATAATTAATAAATTCATACTATCTATACTAATTTGAGGATTCTGAGAATAAAATTGCAAAATTCTCTTGTTTTTTATCACAATTTCGTCCATTATTATCTATAATCTCTAAATCTCTATATATTTAATCGTTTTATATATTTAATAAATTTACATCTCTAACACAATTGTATTTACAAATTCACACTTTCTAAACTTTGTAACACAATTGTAATTTACAAATATACTTTTTTAGTTTTCAAATTATTTAGGAAAAAAATTATAAAATATATATAAATTATTTAGGAAAATATTATAAACTTTAGAGATTTTTCAAAATATTAACATTTTTTCTTAATATTTTGTTGTTTTTTTGTCTTTTTTTACGTTTTTTTAATTAATTTAGTAAAATTCTCAGATTTTTTTTCATATTATATAATATATTTAGGAAAAATAACTTTAGGAAAAACTTTCTAATTCATCTTCTTAAATATATATTACCTAATATCATAACAAAATTAATTATTATAAAAAAATAAATTGTTAGCTAAAAATAAAAATTATTTGTGACTGAAAATTAAAATCAGTCTTACTAGAGCATTTTCCTTAGCATATAT
>TARA_B100001093_G_scaffold152770_1_pt1 | contig 15687 bp, 13 predicted proteins | sample TARA_B100001093 | Tara Oceans TARA_B100001093 (sample SAMEA2623116) | marine metagenome | biome: marine biome (ENVO:00000447); feature: surface water layer (ENVO:00002042); material: "saline water (ENVO:00002010), including plankton (ENVO:xxxxxxxx)" | depth 5 m
AAAATAGAAGCAGCTATACCTGGTCTATCTTTAACTCCAATAATTGTAATTTTAGCATCATTTTTTGTAGTCGAGATACCTGTGATGATATTATCGCTTAATATTTTTTTTGATCCTGTAATCAATGTTCCTGGTTTTAGTTTAAATGAAGATTTTACTTTAATTTCAATATTGTTTAATTTAGCATCTTGCACCGAGGTTGGCTGCATAACTTTTGATCCTAAAGAGGCCATTTCTAACATTTCATCATAAAAAATATTTTTAATTTTTTTTGCATTTTTATATTGCTTAGGGTCAGTTGTATAAACACCTTCAACATCAGTATAAATTATACATTCTTTAGCTTTCAAAAACTTTGCCAACATTATAGCTGTTGCATCCGAACCACTTCTTCCAATAGTGGTAATTCTATTTTTGTCATTTATACCTTGAAAACCAGTTACAATAGGAACTCCTCCACTTTTTAAATAATTTTTTAATTCTATAACTGATACTCTACTAATTCTTGCACTCATATGAGGGCCACTTGTTTCTATTGGTATCTGCCATGAAGCCCAAGACCTTGACTTAATTCCAATATGATTAAGCCTTCCAGCAATTAAGGCACATGAAACTTGTTCACCTGTGGAAACTAAAGCATCATATTCAGCGTTATCAAAATTTTGACTTAATAATTTAGATTTTTTGATCAATTCGTTGGTCACACCACTCATTGCAGATGAAATTACAATGACTTTTTTTCTCTTTTTTTTGTGTGATAGGATAATTTTACAAACTTTTTTTATCCTTTCGACAGTTCCTACAGAAGTTCCTCCAAATTTAAGTACAACAGTATTCATTGATTCTTTTTAATTATTATAATTTAATAAATGTTTGATAAAATACATCTTAATTGTTATGTCAACTTATTATCTATCATGAGTAGCGTAAATAAAAAAGAAATAGAAAAATTTTCAAAAATGGCCACGGAATGGTGGGATCCAAATGGAAAATTTAGACCTCTTCATAAATTTAATCCTATACGGATAAAATATATTAAAGAAAATATAATTAAGAATTTTAATTTGAAAAGTAAAAAAAAACCTTTAGGAAAAATTGAAATACTTGATATTGGATGCGGTGGAGGACTTCTTTCTGAGCCAATGTGCAGACTGGGCGCTAACGTTACTGCGATAGATGCGTCTAAAACAAATATTCAAATTGCAAAATTTCATGCAAAAGAAAATAATCTTAATATTCAATATATTTCCTCATCACCAGAAAACTTAAAGGTTGATAAAAAATTTGATGTTATTTTAAATATGGAAATTGTTGAGCATGTAAAAGATATTGAATTTTTTCTTAAGTCCAGTTCTAAACTCTTAAAAAAAGGAGGACTTATGTTTGTTGCAACTATAAATAAAACTTTAAAGTCTTATATCTTTGCAATTTTAGGAGCTGAATATATTTTAAAATGGCTACCAATAGGAACTCATGAATGGGAAAAATTTGTTGACCCAGATGTTTTAGTAAACATATTGAAAAATAATAATTTAAAATTAGTCAGCTTAGACGGAATGAATTTTAATATTTTAAGTGATGAATGGAATATTACAAAAGATGTCTCTGTAAATTATATAACAAAATTTATTAAATACTAATTATCAAAATTTTCTACCCAAGGGATCAATTGGGTTTCAATGCCCTCTTCTTTTAATTCTTGTATATCTTTTTTTGAAGCATTTCCATAAATACCCTTTGTTTTTTTTTTATTATCATAATGTATTGATCTAGCCTCATAAGCAAAATTTTCTCCTACATATTTAAAGTTATCTTTAATAAATTTTTTATAATCTTTTATAGTTTTTTTTATATTATTAAATTTTTCAATATCTGATTTTTCTTTAATATTTTTTTTACTACCAATTAATTTTGGAGCCATTAGAGTTTTATTAACATTTTGAGAGTTACAAAAATGACAAGTTAAAAGCTTTCTTTTTTTTAATTTTTCATATTCATTGGATGAAGCAAACCAACTGTCAAAGTTTTCATTACAATTTTTACATTCAAGCTTATATTTTATCATTTTATTTAAATAATTATTCTTTATTTTATTTCAATACTTTTCAACTTCTGTAATCTGAATTTATTTTAATGTATTCATTAGTTAAATCCATAGTATACACTGTAAAATTTTTTGAACCTGTATAAATATCTACTGTAATGTCTATATTTTCGTTTCGCATATATTTTTTAACTTCTGTTTCATCATAATTTTCGATTAATTTTCCATTTTGAATAATAATAATATTTCCAAATTTAATAGTTAATTTTTTTAAGTTAACATCGGGTCCAGCTTTTCCAATTGCCATTATAATTCTTCCCCAGTTTGGATCCTCCCCCGCAATAGCAGTCTTTACTAAAGGAGAGTTTGCTATGGAGAAACCTATCTTTTTTGCATCATCTTCGGTTCTGCAATTTCTAATTAATACCGAAATGAATTTTGAAGCCCCTTCACCATCAGAAACAACTCTTTTTGCAAGATTTAACAAAACGTTATTTAAAGATTTATCAAAATTTTGTATTTTCTTATCATTCAGATTTTTTATTTGAGAATGTTTCACTTTTCCTGTTGCAAAAATAGTTACCATATCATTAGTACTTGTGTCACTATCACAGGATATTGAATTAAAAGTATTTACAATATTTTTTTTCAATAATTTTGTTAACAATTTATTAGATAAATTTGCATCAGTAAATAAATAACCGAGTGTTGTCGCCATATTTGGATATATCATACCTGAACCTTTTGCTAATCCATATATCTTAATTTTTTCGTTTCCTATCTTACATTCCTCCATTGCTAACTTTGGCTTAGTATCCGTTGTCATTATTGCTAGGGCAGCTTTCATCCAAACAAATTTATTTTGGGTGTATTGAATTTTACTTATTAGATTAGGTATTTGTCGAATAATTTCATCACAAGGATATTTCTCTCCTATGGTGCCAGTGCAGCCAAACATAATTTCATTAGAATTGATTTTTTTTGGGACATCTTCATCTATTTTTTGTTTTTCTGTCAAATTCCTAGATAACAAATCAGCTATCATTTGTAGACTTTGATAACCTTGTTTTCCTGTAAAGGCATTAGCATTTCTAGAATTTACCATTAAAGAATATATTTTTTTACAATTTTGGTTCAAATTCCATTTAATATTTTCTGATATAACTTTTGATTGGGTATAAACGGATGCATAATTTGCTCCATCTCTAAAATAAAACATTGCTAAATCGTCTCTTATATCCTTATACAAATTTGCACTAGCAACTGAGATTGATATACCATCAATATGATCAAGGTCTTGAAAATCAATCATTTTAGTCATTTTTGATTTTGACGATAAAAAATTTGTTAAATTGATTCCCATAGTATTTAATTTTTTTATTTGATACTTATATTAAACACTATAAGAAAATAATAAATCAAACAAATGTTTAATCCTCTTAATTTAATTTCACGCTTAATAAAGTCTAGTAATCAGAAAGAGCTGGATCGGATACAAAAAATTATTAATAAAATTAATGAACTCGAAGATAATGTTAAAAAATTTAGTAATGATGATTTTCCCACAAAAACAATTGAATTAAAAACAAAAATTAAAAATGGAAAAACATTAAATGAAATTTTACCTGAGGCTTTTGCTTTAGTTAGAGAGGCTTCTTACAGAACTAGAAATGAACGACATTATGATGTCCAGCTTATAGGTGGAATAGTATTGCATGAAGGCAAAATAGCTGAAATGAGAACAGGTGAAGGAAAAACCTTAACAATAGTTCTTGCCGCTTATCTAAATGCTTTGATAGAAGAAGGAGTACACGTTGTTACAGTAAATGATTATCTTGCAAAAAGAGATTCCTTGGAGATGGGGCATATTTATAATTTTCTAGGAGTTACGTCTGGCTATATCAATAATAACCAAAATGACGAGGAAAGAAAAAGAAATTATAATTGCGATATAACTTATGCAACAAACAGTGAATTAGGTTTTGATTATTTAAGGGACAATATGAAGTTTTCTAAAGAGGAAATTGTTCAAAGAAAACATCATTTTTCGATTGTAGATGAAATAGATTCATGTCTGATAGATGAAGCTAGAACTCCTTTAGTTATATCTGGTGCCACAGAAGATAAGACAAATCAATATCTGGCAATTGATAAATTAGTGAAATTATTAGGTAAAAATGATTATGAAATTGATGAAAAAGATAAAAATATTTTATTAACAAATGAAGGTATTAATAATGTTGAAAAAATTTTTTCAAACGCTGGAATTTTAAAAAATAATAATTTTTACGATCCAGAAAATTTACATTTAGTTCATCATGTTAATCAAGCCTTAAGAGCACATTATCTTTTTGAAAAAGGTAGAGATTATATAATTCAAAATGAAAGTTTAAAAATTATAGATGAATTAACCGGTAGAATTTTAGAGGGAAGAAGATTTGGAGATGGTTTACACCAGGCTTTAGAAGCTAAAGAAAAAATAGAAATTCAATTAGAAAATCAAACTTTAGCCTCTATAACGTATCAAAATTATTTTAAGCTTTACAAAAAAATATCAGGTTGTACTGGGACTGCCTTAACCGAGTCTCAAGAGTTTTTTGAGATATATAATTTGCCTGTTGTTGTAATACCAACCAATAAAGAAATGATTAGAAAAGACTTTAATGATCAAATTTTTAGAACAGAAAAAGAAAAAAATGATGCTATTGTAGAAAAAATTTTTGAATGTAATTCAAAAGGTCAACCACTTTTAATTTTTACCTCAAGTATAAATAAATCTGAAATATATTCAGAATTATTAAATAAAAAAAAAATAAAGCATGTAATTTTGAATGCAAAAAATCATGAAAATGAAGCAGAGATTATTGCAAACGCTGGTAAAAAAGGTTCAGTGATAATAACAACAAGTATTTCTGGTCGTGGAGTTGATATTCAATTAGGTGGAAAAAAAGGTTCTTCCCCAGAACAACAATTAGAAATTGATAAAGAAGAAATTAAATCCCTTGGAGGTTTATTTGTGATTGGAACTGAAAGAATGGAGTCTAGAAGGGTCGACAATCAAGCAAGAGGTAGAGCCGGACGTCAAGGTGATGAAGGTAATTCTGTTTTTTATGTTAGTCTAGAAGATGATCTAATGCGAATTTTTGGTTCAGAGTCTATGACAAATATGTTGGAAAAACTAGGTTTAAAGGATGGTGAAAGTATTGACCATCCTTGGATTAATAAAGCTTTAGAAAGAGCACAGCAAAAAGTTGAGGCACGAAATTTTGATATACGAAAAACTTTAATAAAATTTGATAATGTTTTGAATGATCAAAGACATGTAATTTTTTCACAAAGAAATAATGCCATGAATAGTACTAAAATTTTCGAATATTCGGATGAATTTATAAAAGAAATTATTGATGATCTTATAAAGTTAAAGGTTAAGAACCTATCTAATCCAAACAACAAAAACTTTGAAAACAAGGTAAAATTAATTATTGGAAATAGCTTAGATCATGAGGAAACAAATGATTTATTAAAATTAAAAGATGGTGATTTTAAAACAAAAATATTTGAAAAATTTAATGAATCTAGAAAGCAAAGAATTGTGCAGCTTAATGAGTTAAATGCTCAAGAACTTGAAAAAAGAATTTTTCTTCAGACTATTGATTTAAATTGGAAATCACACATACAATATTTAGAACAACTTAGACAAGTGATTGGTCTTAGATCGTATGGACAGAGAGATCCTCTTATTGAATATAAAAAAGAGGCATTTGAATTATTTAGCAATTTATTGAATAAATTAAAATTAGACTATGTAAATATTTTGATTAATTTGAAAGTAATAAAACAAACAGAGGATAGTGCCAAAGCTGAAAAACCTCCTGAAATAGATCCTTTAGTATTAGGAAAAAAAATGAGTAGAAATGAGCCTTGCTTTTGTGGTTCTGGAAAGAAATATAAGCGCTGTTGTGGTGCTCTATAAATTTAGTTAATCAAAAGCAATCAATAAAGTCAATAAAATCAAAATTAATATTATAATATAGTTTCTAATCTTGCTTGATTGTAATACTTTATTGATAATACCAGTTTTAATCGTCAAACTACTTTGATCTTCTCTATTGCTAACAAAACCTCTGTCTCTTCCTATATTAAGAAATTTTTCTTTTCTTTCATTTATAATTTCTTCAGATGTTTTTTGAAGATAATTTTCTAAATTTTTAGCTAAAGAATTTTTGACATTTTCAAGAATCAAATCTCTATCTCTATGTGCCCCTCCCAAAGGTTCTGGAATTACTTCATCTATTATTTTTAGTTTTAATAAATCTTTGGCCGATAATTTCATTGCTTTTGCAGCGTCGAGCATTTTCTTTGGATCTCTCCACAATATTGTTGCACAACCTTCTGGTGAAATTACTGAGTAAATTGCATTTTCTAACATTATCACCTTGTTAGATGAGGCTAATGCAATTGCACCTCCCGATCCACCTTCGCCGATAATTATAGCTAATGTTGGAACTTTTAACTCCATGCAACATTCTATTGACTTAGCAATTGCCTCTGCCTGACCTCTTTCCTCTGCACCCACACCTGGATATGCGCCTGGAGTATCAATAAATGAGACAATTGGTATATTAAATTTATTTGCTAACTTCATTAATCTTATTGTTTTCCTATATCCCTCAGGCCTCATCATTCCAAAATTTCTATCAATTCTAGACTGAAGATCCTCACCTTTTTCTTGTCCAATTACTAGAACTGAAATGTCTTTAAATTTTGCGAATCCTGTTAGAACTGATCTGTCTTCACCATAATATCTATCACCTGATAATAAAATAAAATCTGTAAACAAATTATCAATAAAGAATTTAGCTTTCGGCCTATCTTCATGTCTAGCAACCATAGTTGTCTGCCATGGATCAAGGTTGGAATAAATATCTTGTAATTTCTTATCTACTTCTGCTTGAGTATTGGAAATTTTATGAGTATCAACTTCTGATAAACCATCTTGATTATACGGATCTTTCAATTTTTCAATTTCGGCCTCAAGACTTTCTATATCTTTCTCAAAATTTAGATAATTTTTCATATAAACTTCTTTATAAACTTAAATTTGACAATAAAATGGTATATTAAAAAAATAATGAAAAAAAAAGAAAAATTCATAAAAATATATGATTTATCAGTATCAAGCGTCCTTTTAAATTTCATCAATAACGAACTTCTGCCAGGTACAAATATCTCAAAGAGTCAATTTTGGTTTGGATTAAGCAAAACTCTACACAAGTTAGCTCCAAGAAATAAAAAAATATTAGAGATTAGGGAAAAAATTCAAAAATCTATAGATTCTTTTCATTTAGAAAGAAGAGATAAAAAATTTAATTTTAATGAATATAAAAACTTCCTAAAAAAAATTAATTATCTTAAAAAACCTGGTCCAAATTTTAATATTCAAACTAAAAATGTTGATAATGAAATTTCAAATATTTGTGGTCCCCAATTAGTGTGCCCAGTTTCTAATGCAAGATTTTTATTAAATGCTGCTAATGCTAGATGGGTAAGTTTATATGACAGTCTATATGGCTCCAATATAATACCGGAAACAAAAGGTGCACTAAAAGGTAAGACATATAATCCTATTAGGGGCAGAAAGGTCATTGAATACGCGAGAAATCTTTTAGATAAGTATATACCTCTTAAAAATAAAAGTTGGAAAAATTTAAAAAAAGTACCAAATATTAAAAACGGTAAACTTAATATTGAATTGAAAAATAAAAAACAACTAATTGGATTTAAAAAAGATAAAAATAAATTAGCATGTCTTTTGTTTAAAAATAACAATCTTCATATTGATATATTATTTGATCAAAATGAAAAGTTAGAGATAAATAATCCTGAAGGTAATCAAGACCCATTAAAGATACATGATGTAATTTTAGAGTCAGCTATATCAACAATTTGTGATCACGAGGATAGCGTTGCAGCGGTAGATGCTGAAGATAAAGTTATTGGTTATAGAAATTGGCTACTTTTAATGAAAGGGACTTTAACTTCTAAATTTTTCAAAAAAAGAAAACTTAATATACGTAAATTAAACTCTGATAGAAATTATACATCACTTAAAAATAAGAAAATAAAATTACATGGAAGGTCTTTGTTGCTTAATAGAAATGTTGGTCACCTGATGACAAATCATGCAATTCTTTTAAAAGACGGATCAGAGTGTCCAGAAGGAATTTTGGATGCCTTTATTACATCTGCGGCTTGTATTCATGATTTTAAAAGAAAAGGTAATTCGAGAACGAACTCTATTTATATTGTAAAACCTAAAATGCATGGACCAGAGGAGTGTGCGTATACAAACTTAATTTTTGAAGAAGTAGAAAAAGTTTTAAGATTGAAACGAAACCAAATCTTGTGTGGGATAATGGACGAAGAGAGAAGAACGTCAGTTAATCTTAAAGAATGTGTGAGAGTTTTAAAAAATAGAGTTTTTTTTATTAATACAGGATTTTTAGATAGAACTGGTGACGAAATTCACACATCTATGGAAACTGGTCCAATGATTTTAAAAGGTGATATGAAATCTACAAATTGGATAAAAGCTTATGAAAATAATAATGTAGATGTAGGTTTATTGTGTGGTTTTTCTGGAAAAGCACAAATTGGCAAAGGAATGTGGGCTATGCCAGACCTATTAAAAGAAATGATGTCTCAAAAAATTTCGCATCCTCTATCTGGAGCAAACTGTGCATGGGTGCCATCGCCTACAGCCGCATCATTACATGCTTTACATTATCATGAAGTTGATGTTTTTTCACTCCATAAAGAAATAAAAAAAAGAAAATCGGCGAATCAAAATGATCTTTTATCTATTCCTGTTGAATATAATCCTAAATGGAAAAAAGCAATTATTGAAAAAGAAATAAAAAATAACTGTCAAGGAATTTTGGGTTATGTTGTTAGATGGATCGATCAATCTGTTGGCTGTTCTAAAGTCCCAGATATTAATGGTGTTAGTTTAATGGAAGACAGGGCAACTTGTAGAATTAGTAGTCAACTTTTAGCTAATTGGTTGCACCATGGCATATGTAGTAAAAAACAAGTTTTAGAAATTATGAAGAAAATGGCAAGAATTGTTGATAACCAAAACCTGAAAGATCATAGCATGAAAGATCAAGATCCTTATCAACCTATGGCACCAAATTATGAAAAATCTGTGGCTTTTAAAGCAGCTTGTGATCTAGTGTTTCATGGCAAGTATCAGCCATCAGGGTACACTGAACCTTTGCTCCATTTTAACAGATTGATTAAAAAATCAGTTTGAATCGGACTTTAAGTTACTTCTATTTTTAAAAGCTGAAAACAAAGTTCCATCATCTAAACTTTCAATCTCCCCACCTACTGGCAGTCCCTGTGCTAATTTTGTGATTTTAACATTAGTATTTTTTAAACTATCCTGAATATAATATGCAGTTGTCTGTCCCTCAACAGTAGCACTTGTTGCAAGTATCACTTCTTCAATATTATTTTTATTTACTCTATCTACTAATGAGTTTATTAAGAGATCTTCTTTTCTATGTCCAACAGAAGAAATTGTACCTCCTAAAATATGAAAATACCCATGATATATATTTGAGTTTTCAATTGACCATTGATCTGCAATATCTTCTACAACACAAATTTTTGAATATTTTTCTTTAACATTTTCACAATTAAAGCATCCATTTAAATTTGACCTTAAAGATCCACATGAATTACATCTTGTTATATTTTTATAAATTTGGGCTAAAGAGTTAGCCATAGGCTTTATGAGTTCATCACGATTATTAATTAATTTTAAAACAATTCTTTTTGCCGACTTAGGGCCCAGACCAGGAAGCTTTGATATTAACTTTATTAATTCTTCGATTTCATTGATATTTTGCATTATTTATAAAGGCCATTTAAAACCAGGTATTCCAAAACTACTCGTTGCTTTTGAAATTTCTTCAGTGGTCTTTGATTTAAGTTGAGATTTAGCATTATTATGAGCTGCAACAATTAGGTCTTCAATTATTGATTTTTCTTCTTTGAGAATTTCATCTGACAATTTAATATTTTGCATTTCTCCATTGCCATCAAGAATAATCTTTACTGAATTAGACCCTGAAACTCCCTCAGCTTTAATATTTTTAATCTTTTCTTGGCTTTCTTTCATTTTTGACTCTAGCTCTTTTGCTTTATCTAATATTTTTGTAAAATCATTCATTTAGTCCTCTTCATTATTGTTACTTAGATTAACATGTATAAGTTCAGCATCTGGGAATTTTTGTACTAATATTTCAAAAGCTAATGATTTTTTAGCCTGATTTATTAGTTCTTCTTTTTTATTTTTTTGCTTATCTTTTATAGACATTTCACCTTTTAATTTGCTAAAAGAAATTATCCACCTTTCATTTGTCCACTCAAAAAGTTTATTTGATAACTCTTTTACAAAGTCTTTATCTAAATTGTCATTAAAAGAAATTTCAATTCTATTTTTTTCAAATTTTACAAGATTAACATTTTTTTCTAATTCATATTTTAATTTTATTTCTTTTCTTTGTGAACAAATACTTAGTAGATCATTAAATGAACTAATTAAACTTTTATTTGACTCTTCTATTTCATCTTTAATCTCTGGATTAATTTTTTGCTCTTGAACAATATTTCTAATTTGATCAACTGTTTGCAAATTATTTTCTATTTCTACATTATTTTTAGTTATATTATTGCTTGAAAACTTCTCACTAAAATTCTCTTTAGTATTTTCCGACCCTAATGAATTTAAGTACATCAATCTTATCAAGAACATCTCAATTGATAAATGTTGATTTGAGACTATTTCTAACTCTTTGAGAGAAGAAATGGTAAATTGCCAAAATAAAATTAATATATTTGCATTTATTTGATTTGATATTTTTTTGATTCTAGAAAATTCCTCATCATTTAAAGAGAAATTAGTGCTTTCTAAGGTTAAAGAATTTATATTTTTAAAATAATATAAAAGTTCTAAAAAATCATTTAGGAAAACTTTAGGTTCGATCCCTTGGTCATAAATTTTTCTATAGATCTTTATTACTTCATTTTCCTGTCCTTTTAATATTAGCTCAAATAAATCGATTAATTGAGATTTATTAAAAAATCCAAATAATTTTTGAGCTACACTCAAATTTATTTCTTGATTTTTCTCTAAACTCAACAAAGCTCTATCTAACAAAGATAGAGCATCTCTTACTGAGCCCTCTGAAATTTTTACAATTAACTTAAGAGCTTCATCGGAGGCTTTTCCATCTTCTTTATCTTTAATTTTTTTTAAAAAATGAAATAAATCTGTTGATTTAATTCTTGATAAATCAAATCTTTGACATCTCGATACCACTGTTATTGGGATTTTTTTAATCTCAGTAGTAGCAAAAATAAATTTAAGATATTCTGGTGGCTCCTCTAAAGTTTTTAATAAAGCGTTAAATGCTTGCTTGCTCAGCATATGTACTTCATCAATAATAAATATTTTATATTTTGCAGAAGTGGGTCCATACCTTGAAAATTCAATTAAATCTCTAACATCATCTACACCAGTTTTGCTTGCAGCATCCATTTCAAGCACATCAATATGATTTGAATTTGTTATACTTTCACAATTTTCACATAGATTATTTGTACATAAATTATCTATTCCATTAACACAATTTAACGCTTTGGCGACTATCCTAGCTGTGGTAGTTTTTCCAATACCTCTTATTCCAGTAAATAAATAAGCATTGGGAATTTTGTCAACTTTTATTGAATTTGTGATAGTTTCGGCCACAACTTCTTGACCAATAAGATCTTTAAAATTTTGTGGTCTATATTTTAAAGCTAATACTTTAGAATTATAATTCATATTAATTTTATAAGGAGACTAGAACCTGAACTACTGTCTCTACGACTGCTTCTGTTAAGATCTGGTCGGGTTCAAGCAGCATTCACCTCTAGCCTCCAAGACTATTATATCAGCTATGATTTCTAATCTACAAGAAAAGATTATTTTTTTTTTTCTCTCAACTTATCTGCCTCAAAAACACCTAAGACGTGAAAATCTTCACAATGCAGACCTAATTCTTTTAGTGATTTCTGGATTTTTGGATCCTCTATATGTCCATCCAGATCACATAAAAAAAAATATGAGTCAAATGTATTTTTTTCTGGATAACTTTGTAGCTTAGTTAAATTTACACCATTGATAGCGAAACCTCCCAAAGATTGGTATAGTGCAGCTGGCTTGCTTTTAAGTTTGAAAAGAAAAGATGTAATATACTTTTTATTACCAAATTTAGGTTGCAAAATTTTTTTTCCCATAACTAAAAATCTTGTTAAATTACCCTTTTCATTTTCGATATTTTTTTTTATCACTTTCAACCCATATATTTCAGCACTTAAAGAAGAGGCTATTGCGGCTTGATTTAAGTTTTTATTTTTTGAAATCATTTCGGCAGATCCTGCTGTGTCAGCTCTGATGTGCTCGGTTATATTGTTATCTTTTATGAATTTAGAACATTGTGATAAACCTTGCGCGTGAGAATAAACTTCTTTTATATCGCTAAGTGTTGCTTTGGGGAGTCCTAATAAGTTGTGCTCAATTTTTTGAAAGTGTTCTAAATAAATATTGAGCCTATGTTTAAAAATCAAATATTCAATACCAATATTTCCTGTAATTCTATTTGACTCAGGTATAATTATTTTGCAGTCAGGTTCTGTAATAGCCTTGTTAAAACATTCGTCAAAAGTTTTGCAAGGTAATATTTTTGCGTCAGGGTACACCGATAAAGCTGCTAAATGAGAATACGCCCCAAAAGTACCTTGAAAATATATTGTGATCATTCGTTTTTATATTCCATAATTTTTTTTAAGGCCAGATAATCTTCTTTTGTATCAACTCCTATTGGAGGAGATTTTGCAAGGGTAACATTAATTGCAATATCATTATCTAAAGCTCTTAATTGCTCTAACCGATGCTTTATTTCATTTTGTGATTGATTTAGTTTAACAAATTTTTCTAATGTTTCAGTTGAAAAACAATATATTCCAATATGATGGTAAATGTTTTGTACTTTTTGTGAGTTTCTTAAAAATGTTTTGGCCTCTGAAAAATTATTTTTATTAATTTTATTTTTAGTTACAACTTTAACAATATTGTTATTAAATAAATCATTGCAATTTTTGATTTCAGCTGCAAGGGTACCTAATTTTGATTTACAACTAATCATTTTATTATTTAAATTCACAATATCATCTGTATTTATTGCAGGTTCATCACCTTGTAAATTCATTATATAATCTAAATTTTTAATTTTTAATTTTTGTAATGCCTCGAAAATTCTATCAGTTCCAGTTTTGTGTTTTTTGCTTGTTAAAATAGCTCTTCCCCCATTCTCAATAACATCTTCTACTATCTCTTGATCTTCAGTTGCAATAACCACATCGCCAATATTAGCTTCGATTGCCCTTTTGAAAACGTGCGAAATTATTGATAAACCCTTTATCTTTAATAGAGGTTTTCCTGGCAGTCTTGTGGCTGACAATCTTGAAGGTATGATAATTAATGTTTTCATTAATAATAGAAATTCATTATAACCCCTAAATACCAATAGAGGCAAATTTATACATTAAATTTACTAATTTTTTAATTTATCATGTTATACGTTCAGGATAATTATAAAAAAAATGGATTCGTTTGAATTAAATAAAATAGTTGCAGCAATTTTAATGGTTGCCTTACTTGTAATCGGAATTAGTAAAATATCAGATGTAATATTCCATGTTGAAAAGCCAGAAAAACCGGGCTACCTTGTGGAGCTTGATCAGACAACAACAGTATCAATTTCAAAAGAAAAATCTGTCGAAGAAAAAATTGATATAGCAGCTTTGATGGCTTTAGGTGAAATAACACTAGGGGAAAAAATTTTTAAGAAGTGTGCTGCATGTCACTCTATTAATAAAGGTGGAAAAAATAATATAGGACCAGCACTTTACAATGTGGTTGGAAGAAAAGTTGGAGGTGTTGCTGATTATAAATATTCAAAAGCTCTAGCTACCTATGATAAAGAATGGACATTCGAAGAGCTTAATGGCTTTCTATTAAAACCTTCAAAATGGATTAAAGGAACGAAAATGGCTTACGCAGGTCTTAGAAAAGAGAAGGATAGGGCTTCAGTAATAAAATATTTAAATCAAAGCTCTGACTCACCTAAAAATTTACCTTAATTTTCCAAAGCAATATAATAAAATACTTTTTTGAACATGAATTCTGTTAAGAGCTTGCTGCCAAACATAGGATTTTTTTCCTAAAAAAACATCATCAGTTACTTCAGAACCCCTAGGCAAACAATGTAAAAAAATACAATCTTTCTTTGCATAACTTATTAATTTTTTATCAATTTTAAATTTTTTAAAATGTTGAATTTTTTTTTTCTTATTAACCTTGTCATTTAAAGATATTACTTTGTCAGAAAATATCACATCTGCATTTTTTACAGCCTCTATTGCATTATTAAATATGAATATTCGTCTATTCTTTTTTTTAATCCAACTTTTTGTCTTTTTATTTGGTTCAAATTTTTTTGGGCAACCAATATTTAATCTAAACGAAAACTTAACGGAGGCGGAAATTAAGCTATCCAAAACATTATTAGAGTCTCCTATCCAGCAAATATTTAATTTTGAAATTTTTTTTTTCTTTATTTCCTCTACAGTAAATACATCAGATAAAACTTGAGTTGGGTGCGATGAAGGACTTAAGCCATTTATAATAGGAATTGACATAAAATCTTTGAAATTTTTTACTTTTTGATCATTATCTGTTCTCAACATAAAACCATCACCATAAGTTGAGAGAATTTTTGCTGTATCGGCTATACTTTCCCCACCCTGTCCAAGATGAAGCTCATTAGATCTAAGAGTTAAAGTGCCACCACCAAGTTGTTTGATTGCAAGATAAAAGCTTAATCTTGTTCTTAAGCTTGATTTCTCAAACATTTGTATAAGCAATTTTCCTTTTAGAGGAGCACCCTTGTCTACTTCAAGTGTATTTAAGTTTTTTCTTAAATTTTTTCTTTTTTTTGCATCTATAATAATCTTTCTTAGATCTTTGGCTGGAATATCTTTTAGATTTATAAAGTGTCTCATTTTATTTTATTTCAGAACAAACTTTTCTAATTATTTTTAAAGCTAGATCAACTTCATTTTTTTTTTACATTTAGAGGGGGCAAAATTCTGACAACATTTTCTGCAGCTCTAATCGTTAATAATTTATTATCTAATAATCTTTTGATAAAATTTGTCTGATCAGAATAGAGTTGAAGTCCAATTAATAAACCTTTGCCTCTTATTTCTTTAATAATTCTAGGATATTCATTTTTAATTTTATTCAAATTCAATAAAAAATATCTTGATACACTTTTAACATTAGTCAAAAACTTATTTCTTGAAACAATATCCATTACTGAATTACCAACTGCCATTGCTAGGGGGTTGCCTCCAAAAGTTGAGCCATGTGTACCTGGCGTCATACTTAAGGCAACTTTTTTATTCATTAATACTGCTCCGATTGGGAATCCTCCACCTATACCTTTTGCTATTGGCACAATATCAGG
>TARA_B100001093_G_scaffold487591_1_pt1 | contig 15685 bp, 18 predicted proteins | sample TARA_B100001093 | Tara Oceans TARA_B100001093 (sample SAMEA2623116) | marine metagenome | biome: marine biome (ENVO:00000447); feature: surface water layer (ENVO:00002042); material: "saline water (ENVO:00002010), including plankton (ENVO:xxxxxxxx)" | depth 5 m
TTTTATGCATATAAAAGAATTAATCATTTTAGAGAAATATTAGCACAGTTTCAAGCAAAAGAAACAACTCAAATTCCTGAAGAAGTTTTGAAAAATATTAAAAGTCAAATAAAAAAAGAAAGAATTACCCTTAAACAAATGACAAATAAAAAAGCAAAAGATATTCTTAAAAAATTAGGATATAATAAGTATTATGAACATATACCTTTTATAAAAGATAAATTAGGAATTAGACCTCCTATTATGAGTCCTGAACTAGAAGAAAAATTATGTAATCTTTTTATGGAAATACAAATGCCTTATGCTAAACATTGTCCAGATGATAGAGTTAATTTTTTAAATTATTATTATGTTCTTTACAAAATGTGTGAATTACTAGATGAAAAAACATTTTTACCATTTTTTCCTATGTTAAAAGACCCAGTTAAAAGAATAGAACAAGATGAAATATGGAAAAAAATTTGTAAGGAATTGCAATGGGAATTTGTTCCCACAATTTAAAATAAGTAATAAGTTATAAATTATTTATTTTATTTACATACGGGGGAAACCGACGAGATTGGCGCCAATACCGAAGCCGGCACCACTACGGGCTGAGACAGCCATAGATGGAACATATGTATCAAGAATTGAGAAGGTTGCGGCAGCAGTTAAAGCAATGAGTGCAACTTCATCAAGGTTAAGTGATTTCTTGGGAATAGCATATGCGGCAATAGCAACCATAACACCTTCAACAAGGTATTTGACTGCTCTGCGAATGAGTTCTCCTAAATCTAACATCTGTGCTAACTTTTGAAGCATTATAAATAATAATAAGAAAAAAATATATATTAAAATTAAAACTTAAATATGAAACTTGTTAAAGTATTATAATATGTCAAAACCCGGTTGCACATATCAAAATAACACAGATGGAAAACCAAATCCTAAATATGTTGATTTATTAGAGGAAGATAAACCTATTTCTGGACAAAAATTTGCTTGTTTAAGTTTTGTTAGCCCTGAAAATATTTTAATGCAAAAAAATCATTTTTTATTTCAGGAATTCCTAAAACATTATGATTTTACAAAAAGCGTACAGAAATTTTCACAGTTCTTAAATTTCGTATCTTATAAATATTCAATTAATTTTGATGATGTAATGAAAGATTTTCAAGAATACACTAAAAGTGAAAAAGATACATTTAATACCAATTATGTTAGAGATGAATATAAAAATTTTTTAGACGCTAATGAAGAAAGACTAGATGACGATTTTAATAGCGAGCAGTCTTTTCAAACCAGCACTAGAGGATTAAAAATTAGAGGAGTTTATTCAACTCAAGAAGAAGCAGAATTAAGATGCAAACTTTTAAGGGAAGTAGACCCCAACCACGATATATATGTAGGACCTGTCGGTAATTGGATTCCTTGGGAACCAGAGGCTTACAAAACTGGACGCGTTGAGTATCTAGAAGATGAGCTTAACCAACTTATGAACGAGAAAAATAAAAATGAAGCCGCTGCAAAAACTGAATTCGATAAGCGTGTATTAGAAGCTAAACGCGATGCAATTGAAGAAAACAAAAAGATTGCTAAGGAAACAGGCAATAAGCTTACACAGAATATTAACAAGGACGGACAACTTGTGGGTGTTAATAATACTATTGAAAGTGTTTTAGGTTCCAAGGAAGAGGTAACATCGGCTGATATACGCAAAGAGTTATTTGAAGGAGATAATGTTCCTAGAGGAGCAGCTGTTCAGGATGCAATTGATAGAGGACTTTTTAATTCTAACAATGATAAAAAAGAGAATGTTAAGGTAGAAATTACTGAAAAGAGTGATGATAAGAAAGATTAATAAAATTGAAATAAAAATAATAGTATAATATATTTTTTATTCAATATATTATAATATGGAAAATCAAAATCCTCAAGACCAAGAAGTAAAAAAAACAAAAAAAAAGGTTCCAAGATGTAAATGTCGGTTGGAAGATGGTACTAGATGTAAAAAAAAACTTACTATGGTTGATTTATGCATTGTTTGTAAGTGCGGAAAATCATTTTGTCCAAAACACAGAACCCCAGAAAGTCACAATTGTAAAATCACTGAAATATTAGCTCGCAAAAATAAAGAAATAGAATTAGATAAAGTTCTTGGAGGGGGTAATTTTAAACAAATTGAAGTAATATAGAAAAAGGTTTATATATTTATACAATGCTGCCAAGAATAACAACAAATAATCAATTACAAAAAAATGTTTTTAATAAAATTTCTCCAAAAATATTATCCCCTGACTCAGATACGCATTTTTTTGCGAATGAATCATGCGAAACAGGTAATATTATATTAAAATTAAGATTACTTAATAAACTAAGTATTGAAGATATGTGTCATAAACTTGATATAAAAAGGGACGATTTTATGAAATTAGAAAAAGGAGAAGCTATCCCAAGTAAGGAAATATCAGAAAGATTGATTTCCATTTTTAATTTGAAAATTGAAAATAAGTTATAAGATTCTCAATAGATTTAATTCTATAATGTCTAGTTCTCCACTCGTATCTATTAATATGCTTATTGTTACTGTTTTATTCGCAAGTCTGCTATCACCTATATTGGCAGGAAGTCAAGGATTACGCGCATTAAATACTAAAGATGTTTTAACAGAACAAAGATTTAACTGTTCAGGCTTACCTGCAAAATGTGATTGTCCATATCCTTGTCTAGAACAATACAAAAATGAGAATTATTGTATTGCTAAGAAATGTTATGAATTTGATAAGGATTTGGGTAAATGTAAAAAATCAGGAATAGACCATACAGGTCCATTGGTTTTACAAGCTATTCCATTTACAGGAATGTTTGGTTCTGGGTTTGGTAATATGGGAAGGTGGGATATATTTGGAATGTATATGGGTATATTCTTTGGAGGTTGTTGTTTTATTATAGTTTCTACAATTTGTTGTTTATTATGCTGCAATAATAAAAATGATGAAGAAGCAACATTTGACGATAAAGAATCTTGTATGAAATGTGCGACTAGTTGTGGTGCTTGTATGTGGGGAACAGTAGTTGTTGTATTTTGGATAATTGGTATAGTTCAGATAGCAACAGAAGGGCAGGTGCTTGATTCTAACGGATGTCCGTTAATATTTAATTAATTAAATTATCATTTAAAAAATTTTTTATGATAATTTACCATTTACTTTTCTTAACATTTATAACAGGACCTTTTTTACCGGAATTAGGATTAAAATCTTCTCCATCATCATCATCAGAATCAAGTCCTTTGGACATTTCCCAAAATTCTTTGGAACCAAGTTTAAAATCTCTATGAGCGGATGCTTTATACCAAAAAATTTGGTCTACTAATTTATTTGATTTTGCGTTATTTGCAACGACTAGACATTCATAATTTTCTGTACATTGGTCCATTACTTGACAAAAACTTTCAAATGTCGGGAACATACCTGCAAAATTTTCAAAAATTCTTTTTCTATTTGATACATACGGTTCTCTTAAAATAAAAGTATAGTCAATATTTGTTCTAAGATTTGGAGGTACCCCTAAAGGATACTGCATTGTGATAATAAGCATTACCTTCCAATGTCGTCCATTCATAAAAAGTAATCTCATTAACTTATCTCTAGCCCAAGTATTATCATAAAGACAATCATCTAATATAACAAATGTTCTAGGGTCTATAGAACATCTACCATATGCTTCTGTTTCCTTTTTAACTTGTTTCATTACAATTTTTTGTCTTTTTAAAATATTTTCAATAATAGCACTGTTATATTCATCATGAATAAATAATTTAGGTACTAATTTACCATAAAATCCATTACCTGCTTCTGTTCCAGATATTACTGTTCCTATAGGAATATCCTGATGATAATATAATAAATCTCTTACTAAAAAACTCTTACCTGTATCACGGCGACCAATTAAAACAATAACAGGACCCTTGTTCTCATTAGGCTTAAATGATATACTTTTCATATCAAACTTCTTTAATTCTAAATTCATAATGTTATAAATAAATATTTTACTTATTTTTTAAATTTTTTTACGCATAAATTAGTTTAATTAAAATAAAAATCTTATATACATTCTTTAATGTTTGACTTGTTTTATAAAAAGAACAATAACTCTTCTTTATTTAGTTATTTAGAAAAAAACGGCTTTTCAGCTATTCAAAATTACAATCCACTATATTCTAGATTTTTTAATTTGGATGAAAATAATTACAACAATATAAATTTGAATAACAGGTATAGCATTTCTTGTATTGAAAATAGAGATAATAACAATATTTTTTCAATTAAGGTAACGGATGAAAAAGATAATTCTACAAAGAATTATAATTCTTTTTTCAAATTCTCTCCATTATTGGATCCAGTAAAGTTTATGGTTGGAAAATATAAAGATATGAAAGAATCTGAGATGTGTGCTTTACCTAGGATAACAGAAAATACTTGTTGTAAAAAGGTTTTGGATTCAAATAATTCTGCTTATGTTGATAGTTTTTTTTCATATCTCACATCTAAATTATCAAATGAATGTGGATTTATACACGGAACTAATTTTTATGGTAGTTTTTTGGCAGTTCAAACCGAATTTAAATTAAATGTTTATGATGATTTGGAATACTTATATGAATCTGATTTTTTTCATAAACAAAAAGATATAATTTATAAATTAGATGATGTGGATGAAGACAAATTGTTGTTTAGTGATACTAGAAATTATAGAAAAAAATTAAATCTAGATAATAGTAAAGAAATAGAATTAGATTGTGAAGTAATAGATAATAATATGTTTGAAGGATTATTTTCCACTTTAACTAGTAAAAATTTAAAATTGCACGATAATTCTTTAAAAGAAGAATATTCAGTTGATGTGCAGCAATCTAGTGATAAAAGTGCAAAAAAAACGAGTTCTACTTGTTCATCACGGTCATCTAATACAGATGATGAAGCTAGTGGCAATAACGATAGTAATGAAGATGAGGAAGAAGAAAGTTTATCAAACTCACAAATGAGTGAGTATTCTAGTATGAACAGCAACGATGAGATTGTTAATGCTACAATTTTTAATTTTCCTGTGCAAATGATTTGCCTTGAAAAGCTAGAAAATACATTAGATTCATTACTAGATGATGAAGATAATGAATTAACAGATAAGGAATGGAAATCTTGTTTATTTCAAATTATAATGATATTAGTAACATATCAAAAAGTTTTTAATTTTACTCACAATGATTTACATACTAACAATGTTATGTGGATAAAAACAGATAAAAAATTCATTAACTACAAATATGATAATGTTTATTATAGAGTTCCAACTTATGGTAAAATTTATAAAGTGATAGACTTTGGACGAGCAATTTATAGTTTTAAAGGAGAGACTATATGTAGTGATAGTTATCATCCAAGGGGAGATGCTGCAACACAATATAATTGCGAACCTTATTTTAATAAAAAGAAACCTAGATTAAAACCTAATAAAAGTTTTGACCTTTGTAGATTAGGTTGTGCATTATTTGATTATTTTGTAGAAGATGTTGAAGACCAAAATGAAGTAGAAAGTGATATTGAAAAATTAGTTATTGAATGGACTAATGATGATAAAGGTAGAAATATTCTCTATAAAAACAATGGTGAAGAAAGATATCCAGAATTTAAACTTTATAAAATGATTGTAAGAACTGTTCATAATCATGTTCCTAGTGACCAAGTTAAAAAAGATGTTTTTAAATCGTTCGTTAGTTCAAAAAGAAAAATAAAAAAACAAAAGATTATTAATATAGATAATATGGAATGTCTTTCAAAAAATTGATTTAATATTATAAATGAATAATAATATTAAATAGAATGCCTTCTCCGCAGTTATTCCAGATTATAGTATTCGATGATGGAAATCAAAGATTTAAAAATTGTGATAATACATGGGTAATTACTGGTTCTAGATTTAACGGTCAAAAGATTGCACTTAAAAATATTAGCGACAAATCCATAACTATTCGGTCAATATCATCTTGGAAAATTCAACCAATTATGGATGAACCGTCTTAGAACAATTTAAACATATTAATTCTCCAAAATCAACAACTTGATTAGAAAATTTTTTACAATTAAAACACTTAAGAAATGAAATTTTATCTAAAATTGGTTGATGATTATCATTAGTAGAATATGTTGAAAATATAATACAAATTATCATATCTCTAACATTGTTTTTATTTACATTTGTTGTCATATCTAATCCTTTTAAAGCACCTTTAATACTATTTACTGTTGTTATTACCGTTTCTCCACACCATTTTGAATACTTATGATTTGTTATTTTCATTAATTCTTTTTTAAGAAATTTTTGCAGGTGTTTTATAAAAATAATATCATCGTTTAACCATTCTATGTTTTCTATCATATTTTCAAAAATAGGTCTATCATCAACTAATCTTTGTATGTGCTGTTTTATATTTAATTGAAATCTACTAACAATATGAAAATAATCATATAAATTATCAAATTTTATTATTGGATGTCTTTTTAAAATATCTAATTTTTTCATATTGTCTAAGTAATCTTTATCATATAAAGTTCTACAAGTCTTGGCTAAATTTACAAATTCCATCCTATATAATTTATAGGTTTGATTTAATATATTTTTTTTAAATTATTAAAAATCTGGACTATTAGTAAAAACTTGTGGAACAGATTTTGATATATCTAACCCGCCTACTTGTGACATAACAAAATTCCCTAATATTACACTTAAATAAACAACTAATGTGTCTCTTGCTAAAACCTTTAATGGTTTATTTTCCTTTAAAATAAAACGCATTTCAATAAATCTAAATAATAAGTAAGCACACGCTATAGCTACTCCAGTAACAAATATCGAATTTGACATTTATATAATTATTCATAAATATTTATATAAATAGACGCATTAGCCTAGTATTTCTATATCATTTAAAATAGGGTCTGGTTCTAATTTTAAATTTTTATCTAAATTATGAACATCTATTTTGTCTAACTCTAAATTAATATCCCCAAAAATTTCAAGTTTATCTTCCTCCTCGTCGTCATCATCATATTCTGCTTCCTCAGCTTTTCTTTTTTCATTTTGAACTCTAGAAATTTCTTCTAAACGCTCTACTGTTTTGGGAGCTTCAACTTTCTCTGGCTTATCCATTTCACCTGTTTTTTTATCATAATTTACAATACTATCCGTGTCATTAAAAGATAATCTACTTACAACATCTGTCTTTAGAGATGATGGTCCTATTGTTGAGCTTTCTGCAATTTTTGGTGTTTCAATAGTTAATTTAATATTATGTTCTTTTGGAGCCGATTCCTTCTCATTATTAGAAACTGATTCCTCGGAATTAGATTCGGTGGTATTCTCATTTTTCATTGCTTCAGCGACAATCTTATCTTTGGCCTTTTCTAATACTGGTTTTTCAATAGATATGGTGTCCGTTGTTTTAGTAATACCAGTTTCCTTAGTTTCTGGTGTTTCAACAGTTGTGCCCATATCCTCTTCCATTTTTCTCTTTTCAAGTTCTGTTACCTGTTTTTCAATGGTTTCTTCAATAATTTCTTCATCAACAGTTTCATCGATATACGCTCTTAATATTTTTTCAACAGGCATATTCTCTCTAATTACTTGTAAAACAGATTCTTGACACATAAGTTCAGCTTCTCTCATATTTTTTTGGTAATTTAATGGAAGAACATTACTTTCAAATAAGTAAACATTTGAATAAAGTTTTCTAGCATATGCAATATAACAGCGATGAATAAATGTATTTAACTTGGGAATATCAATATCTATCTTTTTTTGCTTTTGTGATACTCTAATGCTAGTAAGAATTTTTAACTGGGTAATATGAACGCAAGTTAGTAAATCTTCTAAATAACTACAATTACTATTAGTTACAATTCTTTTTGTTTCCTCATCAATAATTGTAGAATTCCATTTTGGAACTCTGGAGAGAAAATTTTGAAATGTCATTAAATATTTCTCTTCTTCGTCGTTATCTAAACATAATTTTGTAGCTTCATTAAAAATTGATTTAATTCCTTCAAGCATCAAAGGTGTTAAAATAGTCACCAATCTAGATGAATATTCGTTCTTTGCTTCAGATAAAACATTAACATTATAATCGTCCATTTACATTTCTAAGATATTTTCTAAATTTAAGTTTTTCCGCATAAAAAATAAATTTAATATTACTAACATAAATAATTTTTCATTTCTATATTCACTTCTAATTTTATCAAAATATATCAAATATAAATATTTGTTCTCTTTTTGTATTGATTTTTCATTATCAATTATATCAATTATATCCATTGCACTATACCCTTTTTCATATAATTTTTGCACAAATTCATTACAAGTAATTATGTTTGTATAGTTTGATTTTTTAATTAAGTTTCTCTTCAACCAATTTTTCTGCTTACATAATACCTCATTTTTGATAAGGTTTTTTTTATTAAAGTCATGAAGACTTTGGTTTATCTTATTAATAGTAGGTAATGGTATATAAAAATTACAAAATCTAGATAAAATGGGTTTTAATAATCTATTTTCATTTTCTACTAATATAAAAAATCTAGTTGTATGACTAAATTGTTCAATACATCTTCTAAGTGCAGATTGTGCATCCATTGTTAGTTGGTCAGCATTAAAAAGAACTATACTTTTAAACAAGTTGTTATTTTTGTTATGAATATTTGTTTTTGCAAAGAATTTTAATTCGTCTCTAATGAATCTAATTCCCTTGCTATGAGCACAATTAACATGCATTACATATTGATTTATTTTTTGTTTATCATTATCATAAATATCATTAATAAACTTATTTAATATTGTTCTTTTTCCACTGCCTGAAGGACCATAAAATAAAATATGTGGAATTTTATTTTCATTTATAAAAAAATTTAACTTATCTTTTATTTTTCTATGAATATCCAAAGACATATAATAATTATAGTTAATTTATCTCTAACTAGAATTATTAAAAAATACTTATCTAGAATGAAGGATGTGTTACATTAAAATGTAATCTTTTATTATTATTTTTAAGTTGAGTTACAATTTCATTATATTTTCCTTGTGAATGATTTAATAATTTTTTATATCCTCTTACCTTTTTAGATAAACCTCCTTTCCTAGATTTACGTCTTTTTATGCTCTTTTTTAGTTTTCTGCGTGATTTTCTCTTTTTTTTTCGTGATTTTCGTTTTTTACAACAACTACAGCATTTGCAATTACCACCTCCTGTATGTTTATATCTGCGTTTGTGAGATTTCTTTTTCTTTCTTTTACCCCTCCCCCCCATAGTCATATTAGCATTTAATAAAATTTCCCTATCAATCAAGGAAAGCGGCTCTCGGTGAGACCGACGGTCTATCGAGCGGAGGTGCTCTTGCCACTTATCTAAAGTATTCTTATCTCCTTGACTTGAATTATTTAATTTATAATTTATATAACTCTTAATTACACCGATATCTACAGCATTCTCAGTTATCTCATCACCATTACCTATTATAGCTGCGTCATTATCTCTTATCTCAGCACTATTACTTCTTATCTCATCCTCCCTCTCCTCTCCTCTCTCCTCAACATCTCTTAACCTATTATTAATTTCACTTAAAAATAAATTTAATTTTCTTCCACCTCTTTTCTTTCTACTTTTTTTCTTTTTTCTCTTTCTTCCAGACCCTTCTTGTGGTTGGGCTGCTACTTGATTACCATTAGGTGGAGGTGATGAGTTCATTATAAACATTAAATCATATGCGCCATCCCATACATCACTTGATATAACTTTTATTAGCCCTTCATTATTTTTACTCTTATTTACAATTTTTTTATCAAAACGACCTTCGCTTTCGTCATCATATTTTACATATATATACTTGGAGGTTTCTCTTTCTTTTTGTGCTTTATAATATCTATCTCCCTCATTTGTGTTCCATAATACATAATAATCTGTTTGACCGGCTGCCATTATATATTATACTTATATTATATATGCCCTCAATAAAGATATCTATTTTAGAGTCACTTTATTTGATTTTTATGTTTTTGTTTTTCAAAACAAGTATAGATTTTAATGTTTTGCGTAGTCCTCAAGGATGGTGGTTTGAACATTTAGTAGGAGATGATTATGGTGTGAGAATTTGTCCATTTGGAAGAGTTGCAATTTTTGCCTTGATTTTTATTTTAATTTTACGCCACTATGTAAAAATTCCTCAATGGTTTATATATCTAGCATTAGGTATTTCGTTTGTTTTATCTTTAATGAATATGAATGCTGTAGTATATCTAATACCGGTATGGATAATTGAATATAATTATATTTAGATAATATATATGGTTTTAAACAATTTTGTAGAAGTATCAATGGAATTAGAAAAATATCCTCAATTTCATAAGCGATTTATGAACCTAAGAAAATTATGGGGTGTAACTGAGGAATTTTATGAGAATGAATTATCTAAAACAACATTTGTAGTGGGAAGTGGTAAAAGTGGTATGAAGATGTGGTTTTCAAAAACAGGATATTTTTTTATAAAGGAAATGACAAAAGGAGATAAATTATCATTAAAAAAATTAATGAACGATTATATAATGTATATGCGAATAAATAAAAACTCATTGTTACCTAAATTTTATGGAATATATAAAAAAAATAATATTGTATATGTTATACAAAAAAATTTAAATCCCTATAAAAATGGAACTTGGGTATTTGATTTGAAAGGTTCGCATAGAAGAAGAACAGTTTTAAATTATACAATAAAAAAAATAGGAAAAGATAATAATTTTGGAGATTCAAAAATTTTTATTAATAATGCCAAAAAAATTAAAAAGCAAATGAAAAAAGATACAACTTTTTTAAAAAAACATAATTTAATGGATTATTCTTTATTATTATGTATGCGTACTAAACCGGTTAAAGAAAAAGATTGGAAGATTTGGGGTAAGGGTAATTTTTGTTGTGATATGAAAGGTCCGGGGCCTTCAAAAAAAACTCCAATAAATATAAATATGGGAATTATTGATATTTTGCAAAAATATAATATTAAAAAAAAAATGGAGAGTGTTTTTAAAAGTAAAAGACATTTTATTAGAACAAAAAGGTCATCATCTGAAGTATCAGCCATAGATAGCGAATCTTATAAAGAAAGATTTGATGATTTTATGGATGGTATAATACAATTAAAAAATAATACAACAAGAAAGAAGAAAAGAACCAGAAAAAAGAGAACTAGAAAAAAATAATTTTATTACATATTAAATAAAATTATTTATGCCCAACTCTGGAGAGATTGAGAATATGGATTTTGATTAAAAGCTTGAATCATTGCAGGACCATTTCTTTGACAATTGACAGCTCTTTCACGAGTGTGCTTTCCTGAAAGCTGTCCAACTAATTGCTGTGAAGGAGCAGCCTTAGGGAAAGAAGGTGTTACTTCAGCAGCAGTAGTAGCTGTATTTGAAAATGTGGTAATATTTTGTGCGTGAGATGTTAAACTGCTATTACCAATATTATATCTATCGACCTTACTGATAACTTGTTTATTAGGATTTAATCTAGCATTATAGTCTGCATCATAGGGTCTTGGTTTTGTTGTTCCGGGCTGTGCTCCAGCATTTGAGTAATGAGAAATATTAGTGGTATCTCTTTCCTGAGCAATAGGTCTATCTTTTTGAATGAGATATCCGTCTGCATTACCTGCGCCGCCCATCATAAGATGTTTGGTATTTTCAGTTTGTTCTCTAATTGTAGGAGCAGGAGCATCGTTAGGATTCCACACGGGTTCAGCGTGGTTTCCAACAACACCTTGAACATTACCCATAGGTCTCATATTACCAATAACATTTTGTTTTCTAGTTGGTCTAAGTAAATCCATAATAGGAGCGGTTAATGCACTAACGATAGAGCCAGCTGCACCCATTTCAGTTCGCTGACCGGTAAATGTTCTAGAATTAGGTCTAGATTTATAACCAGATTTGCCGTAATCTTTATTACTAGCTTGCCAGCCTCCTTGTTTATCAGCAGGGCCAGTATTTTCACTTCCTAACACGATTTTATGAGATTGTCTGAAATGTCCGGGTTGATGAGGTCCTTTTGATTCTCTATCGGCAGCATTACCGAAGTATTCTCTAGTAGTTGTAGTTCTATTTTCAGGTTGTAATATGACAGTACTTCTAGCTTTTTGTGCTTTTTCAAGACCTGTTGTAGTAAGCCATCTACTAGCGGAGTTTTCAAAATAAGTATCGGGTTTATTTTTGAACACCTTAGGAGCGTTTTCGACATTAACAGAAGAAGCAGCTCCTTTACCAACATATGCCCCTAATACCTGTCCTGAATATGTAACTTTTGGATTAGTAGAAACTCTCAATTGGTCAACAGTTTTTGGTAAGTGAGATTCTCTTGCCTCCATGCCTGCATTAAATCCGCCCGACCCTTCACTAGTATAGCCTTTTCCTAAACCAGGACCAACACTAATTTCTTCCCACGGTTTAACATTATTCATTTTTTGTGTAAGAACAGAGCGTTGTCTTTCCATTATAAAATCAGTTTGATTTGGAGTACCATTCACATGACTTAAATTTGCCTGTGGTTTAAAAAGAGGCGCAATACCTTCTTTTTTATTTTGCTGACTACCGGAACCAGTGTATAAATCTAACAAACTTTCGTGTCCTTTATCACCAGTTCCCTGTGTAATTTTAGACCCAAAAAAAGGAACCATATTATTATGTTCTAATCCTTTTGGATTAATGGTTTCTCCTGTTAATGATTGAAATTGTCCTACTTTCTTTTCATTTAATTCTAAAGCTTTTTTGTAGCCTGTAGGTTGATAATAGTTCTCAGCGCTGTTTCTATAACCTTGATAGGTCTGAACATTGGTTTCATTTAAAATATCTCTTTTATTATCCTTTGGATAATTTACAACAGGGCGATGTGTATTTGGTAATTTAGCATTAGAAAAAGCTTCTTTTTTTTCTTTTTCTTTATCTTTATTTGAAATAATATACATAACACCCAATACTGCCATAGGTATAGCTACTTCTGCCATTTATATATAAGTAATATATATTTTAAATGCTAAAATATATATTTATTTATCTCTAACACACGGGACTTTTGGAACAAAATTATCTCTTTCTAAAAGTCGTGTATTTAAATTGTTATGAAATCTCATACAAACATTTTCTTGTGGATTTAAAAATAAGGGATATTCTCTATTTTGTGGGAGAGCCCTATACATCCAGGCGGGATGTGTTGCTCTAGATTCATCTGTCAAAGCAGAACCACAAACAGGATATTCTTTTTTTTGAATATTTGGTACTCCTGCATTAGGGAATTTCTTATTAGTGCAATATTTTGTTAATTTTCTGGTTCTACCTGTTAAATCACTATTAATATCTATAGGTGCTCCATTTATAACAGTATCTAAATTTGCACCCCATTTTTGCATTCTGATTTGTGGGTCATTAAAAAAACAAGGAGTTGTTCCATTTCCTGGCATATTTAATGAATATCTGCCTGGTCCAGTGGACTCCTGTAATTTTTTTTTTGTTCTACAATCATCATAATTAAATCTTGTAAATGCCATCTTATAATATTAATATATATTAATATTTAAAAACCAAAAAATAAATTAGTTATATGGAAAATCCTACAATATGCTTAAATATGATTGTTAAAGATGAAGCAGATATAATTATAAATACTTTATCTAATATTGTTGAAAAAATAAAAATAGATTATTGGGTAATATGTGACACAGGTTCAACTGATAATACAATAGAGCTGATTAAAAATTTTTTTGAGGAACAAAAAATAGAAGGAGAATTGATAGAAGACCCTTGGCAAGATTTTGCACATAATAGAACTAGAGCGCTAGAATTTGCATATAAAAAAACTGACTTTGTTTTTATATTTGATGCAGATGATAGAATAGTAGGAGATTTAGTTTTACCACCTTTAAAAAGAGGATTTGCTTATCATATGAACTTTGGTTGGGGAGTTTCGTGGAAAAGAATGCCATTACTTGATAATCATATAAAATGGTATTATGAAGGAGTTATGCATGAAATAATAGGAACAAAAGAGCAATATTCATTAGTAAGTATTGAGGGAAACTATCATATAGCAACAAATGTAGAAGTCAGTGCTAGAAATAAAAAAGGGGGTAAAAAATTTCTAGATGATGCAAATTTATTAGTTACGGCTTATAATAAAAATGACAAATTACAACCTAGATATGGATTTTATGCAGGAGAATGTTTTAGATTTTCAGGAAAAGAGAATTGGGATAAATCTATTGAATGGTATAAAAAAACTATTAATGAAAAAAGACAGTGGGAACAAGAAAAATATTGGAGCTGTTATCAATTAGGTAAAATGTATAATGAATTAGGAGAGAAAGAAAAAGCTTGGTATTATTTTTTTAAATCTTATGAGTTTGATAATTCTAGACAAGAGGCTTTTTTTGAATTAATTAAAGAATGTAGAGAAACAAACAAATTTGCAACCGGGTATAATTTATATAATATGCTTAAACCTATTTATGAACACGATAAACCGCATAAATTATTTATATTAAATGATATTTATGAACATTCCTTATACTCAGAAATGTTAATTATACTATATTATTTGCAAAAATTTGATGAGGCAAATAAAATTTTAAAAAAACTTTTAATGGCTAATATTACAAATCCAATATACATAAATATGACCAATTATAATATAAAGTATTTTATATCTCATATTGATAAAAATGACTGGGAGTTTTACGGTAAATTTCAAAGATATTCTAAAAAATTTCATGTTCCAGAAGAATTAAAAAAAGTAGTTGATAAACTATTTACAGAATAATTAATACGATAAATTATAATGAATATTTTAATTTATGGTGGAAAGGGATGGATAGGAAGTCAATTTTGTCAAGCTCTTACCCAATGGCAACTTAAACACACCGTCTCAAATACTCGAGTAAATACTATAGAAGATGTTATGAATGATTTAAATAATAATCCTGAAACTACACACGTAATATCTTTTATTGGAAGAACACACGGAAAAATAAATGGGAATACATATTCTACAATTGATTACTTAGAACAACCAGGAAAAATAAAAGATAATGTTCGAGATAATTTATTTGTTCCATTAATTATCGCTGAAGCTTGTAAAAAATACAGTAAAAATAATCGTTTTGTTCATTATACCTATTTGGGAACAGGTTGTATATTTACTTATGATAATGAACACGAATATGAAAAAGAAGAAAATGGTTTTAAGGAAGAAGACAATCCTAATTTTTTTGGTTCAGGATATTCAGTTGTAAAAGGTACTACAGATAAATTAATGAAATTAATGAATAATAACACTTGTTTGAATTTGAGAATAAGAATGCCTATAACAGGCATAGATAATCCTAGAAATTTCATTACAAAAATAACACATTATGAAAAAATATGTTCAATTAAAAACTCTATGACAGTATTACCTGAGTTCATACCAATAATAGTAGATATGATGAAAAAACAAGTAACAGGGACTATTAATCTAGTAAATCCCGGTTTAATAAGTCACAATGAAATACTAGAAATGTATAAAGAATATGTTGACCCCACTTTTACTTGGAAAAATTTTACAATT
>TARA_B100001093_G_scaffold507576_1_pt1 | contig 15677 bp, 13 predicted proteins | sample TARA_B100001093 | Tara Oceans TARA_B100001093 (sample SAMEA2623116) | marine metagenome | biome: marine biome (ENVO:00000447); feature: surface water layer (ENVO:00002042); material: "saline water (ENVO:00002010), including plankton (ENVO:xxxxxxxx)" | depth 5 m
GCTTTAAAACTCTTAGAATTTCAGACAAGCCCTTTTCTAAGTTTTCAAAATTTCGAACTCCGAAAGCGACTGTAATGGCATCAAAACTGCTATTGTCAAATGGTAAGTTTTCAGAATCTCCAACAAGCATATCAATGGTTTTGTCCAGTTTTTTCGTTTTAATTTTTTGACGACCAACGTCTAGCATCCCTTCACTGATGTCCAAACCAATAATTTTTTTGGCATTGGTTTTAATCAGATTGATGGCCAAATCTCCTGTTCCAGTTGCAATATCTAAAATTGAATCGGGTTTTTTTTCTCCCACAATTTTAACTACTCTATTTCTCCACTTAATATCAATTCCTAAAGAAATCACACGGTTTAGTCCATCGTATTCTTTGGATATAGTATCAAACATTTGGGCTATCTGTACCTTCTTGCTAAGCGAACTGTCTTTGTAAGGGGTAATTTTATTGTGCATCAATGGTTTATAAAAGTTTTAATTTTTAGCTCTGCAAAGAAATGCAATTCAAAAACAAATCCCTAAAAATAAACTATATTTGCACATCTATTAATTGATAATTAATGAAAATTATTATAGCCGGCGCTGGAGAAGTCGGATTTCACCTGGCCAAGCTCTTGTCTTATGAGTCTCAGGAGATCACACTCATTGATTTAGACAAAGAAAGGCTGGCCTATGCAGAAACGCATTTAGATATCAAAGTTGTTTCTGGAGATATCACTTCTGTATCAGTATTAAAAGCATCCAATATTGCCATTACAGACTTATTTATATCTGTGACTTCTTTTGAAACTTCTAACATTACTTCTTGCGTATTGGCCAAGCAGTTGGGGGCCAAACGCACCATTGCAAGAATTTCCAACACTGAGTTCATTGAAAATAAAGCAGAGCTAGGATTTGAAGCATTGGGAATTGACGAGTTGATTTCCCCAGAGTCCTTAGTTGCCTCTGAGATTGAATTGATTCTTAATCAATCTGTTTTTAACGATACTTATGAATTTGAAGATGGCGCACTGACCATGCTTGGATTGACGCTTTCAAGTGAGGCTCAAATTATTGACAAACCTGTTAAAGTCGCGGCAGAAATATTATCTGACATTCATTTTATTCCCATCGCAATTCAACGCTTAGGATCTCGTTCAACACTTATTCCTAGAGGGGATACAAAGTTTAAAGAGGGGGACAGAGTGGTGTTTATGACCTCTAAGGGCGGTGACGAAGAATTGTGTAAACTGACGGGTAAGCAAAAAACACCAATTAAAAATATCATGATTTTAGGTGGAGGTCAAATTGGATCTAACAGTGCCTCAGAGCTGGCCAATACGGATTTCAATGTGAAAATTGTAGAAAAATCAAAAGAACGGGCCATTGAGTTGGCTGACCAACTTTCGGATGCTTTGGTCATCAATGGCGATGGTAGAAATATTGAACTTTTAGAAGAGGAAAATCTAAGTGAAATGGACGCACTAATTTCTCTCACTGGAAATTCTGAAACCAATATAATGTCTTGTTTGGTCGCTAAATCGAAAGGGGTGAAAAAGACCATTGCATTGGTTGAAAATATGGATTATTTTGCCTTGACTCAGTCTATCGGGGTAGACACTCTCATCAATAAAAAGTTGTTGGCTGCTAACAGTATTTTTAGATACATCAGAAAAGGGGAGGTGGTTGCCATGACTAAATTGGCCAATATGGAAGCTGAGCTATTGGAGTTTGTTGTCAAGGAAACTTCCAAGATATGCGGCCATTTTATTAAAAATATTGATTTTCCAAGAGCGGCCATTATTGGCGGAGTTATTAGATCTAACGAAGGAATCATAGCTCTTGGGGATTTTAAAATTCAAGCTGGTGATCGGGTGGTTGTATGTTGTTTACCACAATCCATAAAAAAAGTTGAAAGTTTGTTCTACTAGAATTCAAACATGAAACAGAATTATAAAATAATTTTTTATTTTTTTGGACTCTTATTGCTGTTCAATGGCGGCTTTATGTTAGTTGCTTCTCTGTTGAGTTTTTGCTATAGAGATGGGGCTTCTTTTGGTTTGTTTTTATCTGGCGCTATGGTGTTGACTGCTGGGTTATTGCTTATGGTTTTTACAAAGAACCACTCTAAAGAAATGAACAAGCGTGAGGGCTATATTGTCGTTACTTTTGGATGGATTGTCATGGCACTTTCAGGGTCGGTACCCTATCTTATGACCGCTACAATTCCCAATTTCACCAATGCTTTTTTTGAAACGATTTCAGGGTATACAACCACAGGCGCAAGCATCTTGACAGACATCGAATCCTTACCAGAAGGCGTTTTGTTTTGGAGAAGTTTAACCCACTGGATTGGGGGTATGGGAATTATTGTTTTGGCCATCGCCATTCTTCCACTTCTTGGCATTGGTGGCATGCAACTTTTTGCCGCTGAAGCTCCAGGCCCCAGCGCCGATAAACTTCACCCTAGGATAACAGACACTGCCAAACGTCTTTGGCTTATATATTTTGGTTACACGGCCGCAGAAACTATATTTTTAAAATTGGCTGGACTGTCATTTTTTGATGCTCTAAATCACGCCATGAGTACACTGTCTACGGGTGGTTTTTCTACTAAAAATGACAGCATCGCACATTGGAACGACACTCCAATTGTTCAATATATTATTGCTTTATTTATGTTTTTAGCGGGTACCAATTTTGTTTTGAGTTATTTTGGTTTTAAAGCAAATTTTGCAAAAATATTAAAGGACGAAGAGTTTTTATTGTATATAAAGTTTATTGTGATTTTTACTTTTATCGCGGTTGTGATTCTTTATTTCAATTCCGATATTGACCACTTTTCTAATTTTACGCACCCCTTTGTTTTTGGAAAATTTGAGGCTGCTTTTCGACACGGATTTTTCCAAGTCGTGGCCATTGTTACCACGACGGGCTTTGTCAGTGCAGATTACACCCTTTGGTCTCCATTTTTAGTTGTCTTCTTTTTTGGTATGATGTTTTCTGGCGGCTCTGCTGGAAGTACTTCTGGGGGTGTAAAAGTGGTACGTCATCTGTTATTGATTCGCAATGGTTTTATGGAGTTCAAACGTTCTTTACATCCCAACGCTGTGGTCCCTGTGCGTTACAATACAAAAACAGTCTCCGGAGGTATTGTTTTCAATATATTAGGCTTCTTTATTTTGTATATGCTCTCTTTTATTGTAGGTGCTTTGGGGTTTGCCCTGTTGGGATTAGATTTTGAATCTGCCATTGGGGTTGCTGCATCAAGTCTGGGGAATGTTGGTCCAGCACTGGGTGAATTTGGCCCTGCTAATAACTTCTCCGAAATGCCAGCCCTTGGAAAGTGGTGGTCGGCACTTCTAATGCTCATTGGACGTTTGGAACTATTTACCGTTCTGATATTATTTACACCCTTTTTCTGGCGCAACCGCTGATAACTATTAACCTTCCAGCGCTCTTTTAATCCTTGTGACAGCTTCAGTTATTTGCGCTTGTGAGGCGGCATAAGATATCCGAATGCAATTGGGATTACCAAAAGCATCACCTGTCACGGTAGCTACCAAAGCTTCTTCTAACAAAAAAAGCGAAAGATCTGATGCGTTGGCGATTTTTTTTCCTTTAAAAGTTTTGCCAAAAAGGGATGAAATGTCTGGGAATACATAAAATGCTCCTTCGGGAATATTGCACGAAAAACCTTCAATTTCGGACATAAGTTTTAACATTAAATCTCTCCGTATTTTAAACTCATCAATCATATATTGAACTTTAGATGGCAGTGCTTCTAAAGCTTTAATTACGGCACGTTGAGCGATGCAATTAGCACCACTGGTAATTTGCCCTTGCATTTTATTACAGGCTCTTGCGATGGTTTCAGGAGCTCCCAGATAGCCGATTCTCCAGCCAGTCATTGCAAAGGCTTTCGAAACCCCATTTACTGTGATGGTTCTTTCGTACATATCTTTGAACTGCGCCATGCTGGCATGGCCAGTTCCGTAGTTGATGTGTTCGTAAATTTCGTCTGAAACCACATAAATATTAGGGTACTTCTTTAGCACATCTGCCAAAGCTCTTAATTCTTGTTTGCTGTAGACGGATCCGCTAGGGTTACAAGGGGAGCTAAACCAAACCATTTTAGTTTTTGGAGTGATGGCGCTTTCTAACTGTGTTGCGGTCATTTTAAAGTCTGTATCTATAGAAGTTTTAACTTCAACTGGAACCCCTTCAGAAAGTTTAACAATGTCGGCATAGCTGACCCAGTATGGGCAAGGTAAAATCACTTCGTCTCCCTTATCTAACAACACCAAAGCCACATTGGCCAAGCATTGTTTGGCTCCCGTAGATACCACAATTTGAGCTGCCGTATAGTGGAGATGGTTGTCCCTGTGAAACTTATCGATTATGGCTTTTTTTAGTTCTGCATAACCATCAACTGGTGTATATGAATTGTAGTTGTCATCGATGGCTTGTTTTGCAGCTTCTTTGATAAAATCAGGCGTATTAAAATCAGGTTCCCCAAGACTCAAGCCTATTATGTCTTTTCCTTGACCTTTGAGTTCTCTCGCCTTTGCGGCCATTGCAAGGGTGGCTGAGGTGGCCATGTTTAGGATTCTTTCAGAAAGTAATTGGTTCATTAATTGTTGTTTAGGCTTGTAAGCTTGGCTTTATCCCCATCAGTTTTAGGTAATTGAAATGTGCAATTATCGCTTTTCGAGTGGTTTTGTATTCGTTGTAAGGTAAATTAAACTCTTTGGCTGTTTTCTTTACAATTTCGGCAATTTTGCCGTAGTGAATGTGAGATATGTTAGGGAAAATATGGTGTTCCACTTGATGGTTTAGCCCACCCGTGAACCAATTGATGAATTTGTTTTTTGGAGAAAAATTAACCGTTGTTTTTAGTTGGTGAATGGCCCATGTATTTTTTAAACTGCCGTCTTTTTCGGGCATCGGCATTTCTGCATCGTCCATGATGTGTGCCAATTGAAAAATAACACTCAAAATCAATCCTGCTGTGTAGTGCATGATAAAAAAGCCAATAAGAATTTTCCACCAAGCTAGATCCAGTACAAGGATAGGCAGCAGAATCCACAAGCTTAAGTAAATTATTTTAGAAATGACTAAAGTACTCCAATTTACAAATGGATTGGGGAATTTCCCATAAGCTAGCTTTTGCTTCATATAGCGTTTCATTTGTAAAAAATCGGTTGTAATGGCCCAATTAATCGTCAATAGACCATACACTAAAATGGAATAATAATGCTGAAATCGGTGGTACCACTTCCATTGTGCGTGTTTGGTAAAGCGCAAGATTCGTCCCGCATCTAAGTCTTCGTCGTGACCGTGTACATTTGTATAGGTATGGTGCAAAACATTGTGCTGTACTTTCCAATTGTAGACATTACCAGCCAAAATATAAATACTGCTTCCCATTAATTTATTGACCCACGATTTTTTTGAATAGGATCCGTGGTTGCCGTCGTGCATGACGTTCATGCCAACGCCTGCCATACCAACCCCCATCACAAAGACTGAGATGAATAGCAGCCATCCAGGCATATTCATGGTTAAAATCAAAAAATAAGGCACTAAAAACAGGCTGAACATCACAATTGTTTTTAGCCATATTTTCCAATTACCGGTTCTTTTTATTTGGTTCTCTTTGAAATAATTATTGACTCTAGAATTGAGTGTTCTAAAGAACTTTGCTGGGTCTTTTCTGGAAAATTTTAAAGAGGTTTTGCTCATAGTCTAAATTTGTTTATCAAAGATAATTAATTAATCACTCTTATATAACAACCTCTCAACATTTTATGAAATTTATAACTATTTTTGTTCAAACTTCATTTTATGAATTTAATTATCAAACACTTCCCTGAATTATCGGATCTTCAAATCCAACAATTCAAGGCACTTCAACATCTTTACCGTGTTTGGAATTTAAAAATAAACCTCATTTCCAGAAAAGACATTGAATCTCTGTATCTCAAGCATGTTTTACACTCCTTGGCGATTGCAAAATATATAAATTTTTCACCAAAAGCATCGGTCTTAGATGTGGGTACAGGGGGGGGGTTCCCAGGCATTCCACTTGCAATTCTATTTCCCGACACACAGTTTCATTTGGTAGACAGTATTCAAAAGAAAATTAAAGTGGTAGCAGCCATTAGCAGTGATTTAAATTTAAGAAATATAAAAGCCCAACACTGCCGAGCAGAGGAACTGGATGGACTTTATGACTTTGTTGTGAGCCGTGCAGTGACAAGCATGCCAAATTTTGTAAAATGGATCAGCAAAAACATTAAAAAAAAGAATATTCATCCCCTAAAAAATGGAATTTTATACCTTAAAGGAGGTGAATTGTCAAAGGAACTGAGTCCATTCTCATCTGCAACCGTCTACAATCTTAAAGACCATTTTGAGGCTCCTTTTTTTGAAACAAAAAAGCTGGTACACTTGCCATTGAGTTAAAGGGCCTAATCTAAAAACGGATAGCGGTAGTCTTCGGGTGTTACAAAGGTTTCTTTGATCATTCTCGGAGAAACCCACCGCAATAAATTAAGCGCAGAACCAGCCTTGTCATTGGTACCTGAAGCTCTTGCACCTCCAAAGGGTTGTTGCCCAACAACTGCACCTGTTGGTTTGTCATTGATATAGAAATTCCCTGCTGAATTTTCCAACGCCCTAGTGGCCATATTTGCAGCGTATCGGTCTGTGGAAAAAACAGCACCCGTTAAGGCGTATTCACTTGTTTGATCGATGAGTTTTAGTGTTTCTTCAAAATCAGTATCCTCATAGATAAATATTGTAATTACAGGACCGAACAACTCAGTGCACATGGTTTCATATTTGGCATTTTTAGAGACAATAACAGTTGGTTCAATAAAATAACCTTTGCTTTTGTCGCAGCCGCCCCCCGCAATAATTTCTGTTTCAGGACTTTTTTTTGCGCTGTCAATATATCCGGCAATTTTATCAAAAGAGCCTTCGTGAATAACAGCCGTTACAAAATTTGACAAGTCTTCAGGGGAGCCCATTTTTATAGACTCTAAATCTTCTAATAAATGCGACTTGATATCTCTCCATAAGCTCTTTGGTAGGTAAGCTCTAGAGGCTGCACTGCATTTTTGTCCTTGAAATTCAAATGCGCCTCTTATGATTCCTGTGGCGACTTGTTTTGGGTTGGCGGATTTATGGGCTATGATGAAATCTTTTCCACCAGTTTCACCTACAATTCGAGGGTAGGTTTTATAGCGGTGTATGTTGGTTCCAATTTGTTTCCACAGCTCTTTGAATACAAAAGTGGATCCTGTGAAGTGCAGGCCGGAAAAGTCAGGACTTGCGAGCACCGCATTTGTAACCATGACAGGGTCGCCAAATACAACATTGATCACACCAGCGGGTACTCCGGCTTCCTCAAACACATCCATGATCACTTTGGCTGAGTATACTTGACTGTCGCTGGGTTTCCACACGACCACATTGCCCATAAGCGCCATACAGGCAGGAAGATTTCCAGCAATGGCTGTAAAGTTAAAAGGGGTAACGGCATAGGTAAAGCCTTCTAAAGGACGGTACTCAATACGATTCCAAGCAGCGTTGGTACTCTGAGGTTGGTCATTGTATATTTCAGTCATAAACTGCACATTGAATCTTAAAAAGTCAATGAATTCGCAGGCCGCATCAATTTCAGCTTGGTGGACGGTTTTGGATTGTGCCATCATGGTCGCAGCATTGATTTTTGCACGGTAAGGACCTGCTATGAGTTCGGCAGCTTTTAAAAAGATTCCAGCCCGTTGTTCCCATGGTAATTGAGACCATGACTCTCGAGCTTTTAATGCTGAACTGATGGCAAGTTCAACATCTGCTTGATTTGCGGTGTGGTAGGTTCCAACAATGTGTTTGTGATCATGGGGTGGGCTCATGGTCTGTGTTTGACCAGTTTTGATATTTTTTCCGTCGATGTACATTGGAACTTCAATGGTTGAATTGTACATGGACTTATAGGCCTTTAGAACATTTTCTCTTTCTTTAGAGCCAGGTGCATAAGAAAGCACAGCTTCGTTGACTGCCACAGGCACCTTAAAAAATCCTTTTCCCATAGTGTTTGATGATTAAATAATTAGGACTTAAAATTACAATTTATGAATGAATGCACCATATGCTTGGCAGAATTAATTTTGAGTAAATTCTGCACAGAGTCTAAAGTTTGGAATGATGACTTCAAATGTATGTTGATCTGAAAGTCGAACCATGTGATAAATCCCTTTCATGGATCCCACAGGGCCCTTCAGTGCACATCCGGAATTATAACGATATGATTCAAAGGGTTTGAGTACGGGTTGTTGACCAACAACGCCAATACCCTCAATAATTTCTGACTGATTTAAGGCATCTAAAATGGTCCATTTTCTAGAGATCAATTGAACGGAGTGAGGATTGTTATTTTCAATTTCAATAAAATAGTTAAATCTGAATTGCAGCGATTCACCGTCAAAGTAACTGCTTTCAAAATTGGATTGCACGGAAATTTTAACACCCTCAGTAATTTGTTGAATCATTATTTAAATTTAATTTGTCATTTCGACTGAATTGGCCTCACCCAATCCAATCAACCTGTCATAACGCGCTCCAATTTCGCGATAATAGGCCACTACTTTGTAATTATTTTCAGTGACATCAAAATTTCCGCTAATTTCACCCTCTAGTAAAACATTGTCTTTGTCCACAACCACATATTTGTAATTATAAAAGCCTTGTTTCATTAATATAGAGGTCTCGTAAATCCCTTTTTTTGAATTGTAAACCATTCTATTTTCAGCGGTTGTTGCAAAATTGTTAAAGCCTCCATAAACATAAACAGATGCGTTTAAAAATTCTGATGTTAAAAGCGAAAAGTGCACATGCGTATAATCAGCTTCAATGTTGGGGTCATCACGATCTAGAACAGTGACCATAAAACCACCATTGATATCTGGATTAAATGTGTATTTTTTAGCGGACCTATCAACATTTGTATACAAATAACTGTGGTAAATTTCTTGCAAGTCAATGTATTGAATGCCTAAATTTGTGGCGCGAACATCTTTGTTTTCAAAAAATAAATACTCATTTCCACCCCAAAATAAAGAGGCGTTGTTGAATCTGTAAACCAATTCATTTCCCAGGACATATTGAGGTTTTAGCCCGTAGACCGCGGTTTTAAGATTGTTGTTTTGGATGACAACTGTATTGATGGTTTCTATTGGGTTGATAAAATTAACGTTTACAGGGACAATTTTAAAATCGACTGATTGTGTCTCTTTGATGAGTGCCACATCTCTTGAACGTCTGATTTGAACCCCAATATTTGCCATGGATTCCATGACCATGAATTTTCGACTGAACACCAACTGGTCATAGTCATCAAAGATTTTAATCATGTAATTTCCCGAAACTTTTAGACGGGTTTGTCGGTTTGGAATTTGCAAACTGTAGTGCGAGTAAATTTGGTAGGTATTAAAAGAATTTATGTAGTTAAAAATCCGAAGGTTATCCATGCCTGACAAATATTCTGTTTTCATCAGTTTTGAAGGCCGCCAATCATGATCAAAATGTTCAATTACATAATAAAAATCTTCCTCTAAATTATTCAATACGTCAAATTCTAAATACAGCCGGTCATTGAGATTGACAATTGGGAGCCCAGAAGCGTTTGCGCTGCTGCCAAAAGTAATGGTTTTGATATCCATTGGCGGTTCAGTTTCCTGTATTTGCCCCCTCAAATTTAAGGGCATTAGGAATATTATAATAAAAAAAAATAGAGTGCGCATTTCTATAAAAACTAACGGTAAATATAATCAAAAATTATGGGGTCCATAATTTTTTAATTTTAACAAAAAAATCTAATCAAAATTTATTATAAATGAGTTGATTATTTGTAAATTTGTGCGACTTTAAAATTCAAATTCCAACATCTACAACCCTATGTCCAAAGACATTCGAATTAAAAAAGGTCTTGATATTAATCTCCTAGGCGCCGCAGCCCTCTCTAAATCTGCAGCGATCATAAGCAACTACAACACCATAAGACCAGAAGATTTCCACGGTGTGGTTCCAAAATTAATTGTCAAAGAGGGGTATAAACTCAAAGCAGGAGAGGCTGTTTTTTTTGACAAATCCAATGAGTCCATCAAATTTGTGGCCCCAGTATCTGGTGAAATTGTTGAAATTAAAAGAGGAGAAAAGCGCCGTATTTTGGAGCTTAAGATAAAAGCCGATAAAAAAATAATTTTTAAAACTCATAAAAAAATAGATTTTGAAACTGCGGCTCCAGAAATGATAAAGACCCTTTTGTTGTCTTCGGGCTGTTGGCCATTTATAAAACAACGCCCCTACGATGTCATTGCGGACCCTGAACGTCTGCCCAAATCAATTTTTATATCAGCCCATGCCACAGCCCCACTTGCGGTGGATTATAATTTTACGCTTCAAGGCAAAGAGGCCGAACTTCAAGCAGCTGTTACAGCACTTTCAAAATTAACAGAAGGCCCAGTTTATGTTGGAATTTCTAAAGATTCAGTTTCTCCATTTAGTGATTTAGACAACATTAGTTGCTGCACAGTTTCGGGTCCACATCCATCCGGAAATGTTGGGACGCTTATAAACAAGATAGACCCCATCAACAAAGGTGAGATCGTTTGGACCTTGGCCCCTCAAGATTTAGTTATCATTGGCGAGTTGCTGCTGACGGGTAAATACAATGCTGAACGCACTGTCGCTTTTGTTGGCTCTCAAGTCGAGCAACCCAGGTATCTAAGCACACGAATCGGCAGTGAAGTGGCCACCATGGTATATGATCGTGGCATTCAAAAAGATGCCCACGTACGAATTATTTCTGGTAATGTACTAACCGGGAAGCAAGTCAAACCCGACGGTTTTTTAGATTTTTACAGCGATGTAATTACTGTCATACCAGAAGGAGACGATTATGAATTTTTTGGTTGGAATAAACCTGTTTTTGACAAGGTTTCAACCTCTCGTGCACTGACATTTTCATGGTTGATGCCCAATAAAAAATACGATCTCAATACCAACACAAACGGAGAACACAGAGCTTTCGTCATCACAGGTTCTTACGAGGAAGTTTTCCCCCTTGACATTTACCCCATGCAAATCTTAAAAGCTTGTATGTACAAGGATTTAGACGAAATGGAAGCCTTGGGAATGTATGAAGTTTCACCCGAAGATTTTGCATTGACAGAATTTGTTTGCGTTTCAAAACAACCACACCAAAAAATAATTAGAGAAGGATTGGATTTAATGCTTAAAGAAATAGGATAATTATGGGTTTAAAATCAAACTTACACAGTTTAAAAGAAAAATACAAGGGCACCAAAATGGCTCCTGCTTTTAATGCCATTCACACCTTTTTATATTTACCCAACGAGACCACCCAAGGTGGGACACATGTCAAAGCTGCGGATGATCTTAAGCGAACCATGAATACTGTGATAATGGCCATGGTTCCTTGTTTGATTTTCGGTATGTTTAATGCAGGCTATCAGCACCATTTGGCACTTGGAACAATTGAAGCTTCACAAGGATTTTTGGGCAACACTTTCTGGACTTGGGACAACCTTGTGATTGGGCTTTGGAAAGTATTGCCACTCTTGGTCGTGTCCTATGGTGTAGGACTCTTAATTGAATTTATTTTTGCAGTCATCAAGGGTCATGAAGTAGAGGAGGGGTATTTGGTAACTGGGATGTTGGTTCCTTTGATTGTTCCTGTTGATTTACCGCTGTGGATGTTGGCAGTGGCTGTGGCTTTTGGAGTGGTCATTGGAAAAGAAGTTTTTGGTGGTACAGGAATGAACATTTTAAATCCTGCTCTGACAATACGTGCCTTTTTGTTTTTTGCATACCCGACTTGGATGAGTGGTGACAAAGTATGGGTACATGGGGCCGTGGAACGTGCTGGTACAGCTGATGCTATATCCGGAGAAACAATCCTGGGAAGTTATGCTCAAAGTCAAGACGTGGTGTATAATTATGCCGATATGTTTTTTGGGTTGATTCCCGGATCTATTGGAGAGACTTCAAAGCTTTTAATCGTTTTTGGAGCCTTATTTCTAATTTTTACAAAAGTTGGAAGTTGGAGAATTATTTTAAGCACCCTGATTGGTGCACTGGCTATGGGACTTATTTTCAATGGAGTTGTAGATGCGGGCATCATTAGCAGTTCAAGCAAATTTTATGGATTAATGAGCGTTCCGTTTTGGCAACACCTTATCATTGGAAGCATTCTTTTTGGAGCGGTTTATATGGCCACAGACCCTGTTACGGCTGCGCAAACCAACAAAGGGAAATGGATTTACGGTTTTTTGATTGGATTTATATCCATTATGATCCGCGTTTTTAATCCGGCTTATCCTGAAGGGGTTTTCCTCGCCATTTTATTAATGAATGTATTTGCGCCCACCATTGATCATTATGTGGTTCAAGGCAATGTCAAAAAACGCATGAATCGTTTAAAAGTAAAAACAGCTTAGATATGGGGATGAATACAGATACCAATAAATACACAATTTTATTTGCCATCGGAATGGTCATTGTGGTCGGTTCGCTATTGGCATTTACAGCCTCTAGCTTGGCACCCAATATTGATGTCAATAAGCGTTTGGAAAAACAACAAAATATCTTATATGCCATGGGCATCAATGAGAATACAAGCAGCAGTGCTAAATTTGTTTCTACTGAAAAAGCGCCCGATCTTTTTAAACAATACATCGTAGAACAAATAATCATCCAAGGGGGCGATATTAGCAGTTCTGAGGATGCTTATTTGATTGATGTTAAAAAACAACAGGCCAATAGCAAAGCCGGAATTGAAAGAAAATTGCCGTTGTTTGTGGGAGAAAAGGAAAACGAAAAATTCTATATAGCACCGATTCGAGGCAAAGGCCTTTGGGATGCCATTTGGGCCTATGTTGCCATGGATGAAAACATGGTCATTCAAGGGGCCTATTTTGATCATAAAGGAGAAACACCAGGACTGGGAGCCAACATCAAAGAACGCTTTTTTATGGATGATTTTATTGGTGAGCACCTTATGGAAAATGGAAATTTTAAAGGTATTACTGTCTCCAAAAGCAATGCCGACCCAAAGAATGTAGATAAAATGGATTACGAAGTGGATGCCATTGCAGGTGCGACCATCACTGGTGACGGTGTGGCAGCGATGATTAAATCTGAGTTAAAGCTCTATGTGCCTTATTTTAAATCACTAAAAACTAAAGCCTATGGGACTTCTCTCTAAAAAAGACAGTAAATTAATTTTAGATCCCTTGGCGGATAACAATCCCATCACCATACAGGTATTGGGAATTTGTTCAGCACTCGCCATAACAGCACAGCTCAAGGCTTCGATTGTGATGTCTGTTTCGGTATTGTTTGTATTGGGCGTTGGCAATGTTGTCATCTCTCTTATTCGAAACATTATTCCTTCAAAAATTAGAATTATTGTTCAATTGACTGTGGTAGCAGCGCTTGTTATCATTGTTGATTTGGTCCTTAAAGCCTTTGCCTACGAGCTGAGCAAGGAACTTTCAGTATTTGTTGGATTGATCATCACTAACTGTATCATTATGGGACGATTTGAAGCCTTTGCTTTGGGCAATGGACCTTGGCGCTCCTTTTTAGACGGCATAGGCAATGCCGCAGGATACGGATTTATATTGATACTGGTCGGGTTTTTTAGAGAATTACTTGGATCTGGAACTCTGATGGGTTTTAAAGTTCTTGGCGATCCTATTGAGAAAACGGGCATTTATGCTTTTGGTTACGAAAATAATGGATTTATGTTATTGTCTCCAATGGCATTGATCGTTGTTGGTCTAATTATATGGGTGCAACGCAGTAAAAATAAAGCATTAATAGAAGACTAAAGAGACTATGGAATATTTAGAATTGTTTTTTAAATCTATTTTTATTGACAATATGGTCTTTGCCACATTTTTAGGCATGTGCTCATATTTGGCGGTTTCCAAAAAAGTATCCACTGCTGTAGGATTGGGTGCTGCAGTTATTTTTGTCCTTTTGGTGACAGTCCCTCTAAACTGGTTGTTGGATCAATACATCCTAAAACCTGGCGCATTGTCCTGGTTGGGCGAAAATTACGCTGTTTATGATCTTAGTTTTTTATCTTTTATTATGTTTATTGCGACCATTGCGACCATGGTTCAACTCGTAGAGATCATCGTTGAAAAATTTTCACCTGCACTCTACAACTCCTTAGGAATCTTTTTGCCATTAATTGCTGTAAACTGTGCCATACTCGGGGGCTCTTTGTTTATGCAATCTAGAGAAATTGCGACTCTTGGCCTGGCAACCGTTTATGGTTTCGGTTCAGGAATTGGTTGGTTTTTAGCCATTTTGGCCATTGCTGCCATAAGAGAGAAAATTCGATATTCAAGTGTACCAGCACCTCTAAGAGGTTTGGGAATTACCTTTATAATTACTGGACTCATGGCCATTGGGTTTATGAGTTTTGGAGGTATGCTGACAGGGGGTGAGGAAGAATCAACTGAAGCGCCCAAAGAAATTGTTGTGGAGTTGATAAAGCTTGAAGATAGTAACAATAACGAAATCAAAAAAACAGAGTAGATATGTTAATTTTAGCCGCAGGAACATCTGGAACCATCGTTGCTACCGTGGTAGCTTTTTTAGTCATCTCTTTAATGTTGATCAGTGTCTTATTATTTGTGAAACAAAAATTATCACCTTCAGGCCCCGTCAAAATTATGATCAACGGGGAAAGAGAAATAGAAGTTGCCTCTGGTGGGACCTTATTATCGACGCTTGGTAATCAAAAAATATTTTTACCATCGGCTTGTGGTGGTGGAGGAACCTGTATACAATGTGAATGCCATGTCTTATCTGGCGGGGGAGAGGCTCTGCCTACTGAAACGCCGCATTTTTCTAGAAAAGAGTTGAAACACGGTGCGCGATTGTCTTGCCAAGTCAAAGTCAAGCAGGACATGGAAATCACAATTCCAGAAGAGGTTTTCGGGATTAAAAAATGGGAAGCTACGGTCGTTAGAAACTACAATGTTGCGTCCTTCATCAAAGAATTTGTGGTTGAAATACCCGACGATATGGGCTATAAAGCAGGCGGATACATCCAAATTGAAATCCCAGCTTGTGAAATTAATTACAAAGATATCGATATCACTGCCCATCCAGAAGAGCACGACGATCCCAAGAAATTCCAAACAGAATGGGATAAGTTTGGCTTGTGGCCATTGACCATGAAAAACTCTGAAACCGTTGAGCGCGCCTATTCCATGGCTTCATATCCAGCTGAGGGTCGTGAAATTATGCTAAATGTGCGCATTGCCACACCGCCTTGGGACCGCTCTAAAAATGCTTGGATGGATGTAAATCCTGGTGTTGCATCTTCTTATATATTTGCACAAAAGCCTGGTGATAAAGTGACGATTTCTGGTCCTTACGGTGAGTTCTTCATCAACGAAAGCGAGTCTGAAATGCTTTATGTAGGTGGTGGTGCAGGTATGGCCCCCATGCGTTCTCACCTTTATCATTTATTTAAAACGCTAAAAACTGGTCGCAAAGTCACTTATTGGTATGGAGGCCGCTCTAAAAGAGAACTGTTTTATTTAGACCATTTTCAACAATTGGAAAAAGAATTTTCAAATTT
>TARA_B100001093_G_scaffold389257_1_pt1 | contig 15641 bp, 8 predicted proteins | sample TARA_B100001093 | Tara Oceans TARA_B100001093 (sample SAMEA2623116) | marine metagenome | biome: marine biome (ENVO:00000447); feature: surface water layer (ENVO:00002042); material: "saline water (ENVO:00002010), including plankton (ENVO:xxxxxxxx)" | depth 5 m
CTTCCTGTTTTTATTTTCGATGATGAAATTTTAAATGAATTACCAAACAATGACCCTCGAGTCAACTTCATTTACAACAGTTTAAACAAAATCGATCAAACATTAAAAAAACACAATTCCTCATTACTTTGTCTAAGAGGTAAACCTATTGAAATATGGAAAAACTTACTTGAAAAATTTCAAATAGAAAGTGTATTTGTAAATAAAGACTATGAACCCTATGCACGTCATCGAGATCAAAAAATAAAACAACTATTAGAAAAACATGGCATCTCGTTTATTTCTTTAAAAGACCAAGTGATTCATGAAGAAAATGAAATACTTAAAAATGATAACAAACCCTATACTGTATTTACACCATACAAAAGAAAGTGGTTGGAGCTATATCAGGCAAAACCTCGTACTAAAAAGGTAGATTTCAATAATTTCTTTAGCAAGATTAGAGTATTTCCTAGTATGGAAGAATTGGGAATCAAAAAATCAGATATTTCAGTCAAAGATTTCGATCTATCAAAAATTGATCACTATGAGCAAATAAGAGATTATCCTCACATAGACCAAACCAGTTACTTAAGTCCACACCTTCGCTTTGGAACCATAAGCATACGTGAAATAATATCTAAACTTAAACCAAGCAATTCCGTCTTTAAGAGTGAACTTATTTGGCGAGAATTCTTCATGCAAATTCTTTATCATTTCCCACACGTGGTTACTGAAAACTTTAAACCTAAATACAACGCTATAAAATGGTTAAATAATCCTGATGACTTTGAAAAATGGTGCACTGGAAAGACTGGATATCCAATTGTTGACGCAGGAATGCGCCAATTAAATAAAACAGGGTACATGCACAATCGAGTACGAATGATTACTGCAGGATTTTTATGTAAACATCTCCTTATCGATTGGCGACTTGGAGAAGCATATTTTGCAAAAAAATTATTGGACTACGAACTATCCTCTAACAATGGGAATTGGCAATGGGCAGCAGGGACAGGTTGCGATGCTGCGCCTTATTTTAGAATATTTAACCCCTACGAACAACAAAAGAAATTTGACAAAAATCAAGACTACATAAAAAAATGGGTATCTGAAATAAATACTGACGAGTATCCAAAACCAATGGTTGAACATAAATTTGCTAGAAACAGGGCTTTAGAAGCTTACAAAATTGGAATCAACAAATACTAACCAAACACTTCTATAGACTTATTAAAAGCCGATTCAAAGGCCAATGCATTTAAACCGGTATCTTCTTTTTGTTCGTTAAAAAAAGATATAAGCTTTTCGGTAGGCATATTCCCTGTAAGATCATCTTTTGCCATCGGACAACCTCCAAAACCTTGTATCGCAGTATCGAAACGGGTACACCCAGCATGATAAGCCGCCAAAACTTTCTCTTTCCAGGTTTGAGGTGTGGTGTGTAGGTGAGCGCCAAAAGTTACTTCCTGAAATTCAGGAATCAGCTGAGAAAATAAAGGTGTGATGGTTTCTTTTGATGAAGCACCAATCGTATCTGAAAGTGACAGAATCTTTACGCCCATATTGGCTAATACCTCAGACAATTTAGCTACAATATCAACATCCCAAGCTTCACCATAAGGATTCCCGAAAGCCATAGAAAGATAAACCACCAAGTTTTTATTCCTAGATACACATAAATTCTGCATCTCCTCTACCAATACCAAAGAATCTTCAATAGAGCGATTTGTATTGCGTTGTTGAAAGGTTTCAGAAACCGATAATGGATACCCTAAATATTGGATTTCATCGAAATATGAAGCTTCCTCTGCACCTCTACTATTCGCAAAAATAGCTAATAACTTAGAATTCGTATCATCTAAATTAAGTTTAGATAAAACCGCAGCTGTATCGTGCATTTGCGGGATGGCCTTAGGCGAAACAAAAGAACCAAAATCAATGGTGTGAAACCCCACTTTTAAAAGCATATTGATGTATTCGGCCTTTTTCTCCGTTGGAATAATCGCCTTGATACCCTGCATGGCATCTCTAGGGCACTCTACAACCTGTATCATTCTACTGCAATAATTTTTAATTCCGTTCTTCTATTTAGAGCATTTTCCTGCTCAGAACTATTCATATTTAAAGGCACAGACATTCCATAACCTTTGGTTTGTATGCGATCTGAAGGAATACCTCTTTGAACTAAAACATCTTTAACAGACCTAGCACGATCGTCCGACAAATTTAAATTATATGCCTTTGAACCACTGTTATCAGTATGCCCACCTATTTCAATAACTAAAAAAGGATTAGACGCCATAAACTTAATAATCTTATTTAACTCCGCTACCGATTCATCTTTGAGATCAGAAGAATTTAATTCAAAAAAGATGTTATCCAATCTTACTTGTTCGCCTACTTCTAAAGGTTGTAATTTGAAGTTCTTAACGAGAATACTACCCTCCTGTCCAAGCTTAATGTTTTCGCTATAAAAAAGATATTTCTTTTTGTTTACTGTTAGCGCATATTCAGCATCAGAAGGAAGACAAAGCATGTAATTACCATTTATATCACTTTCTGAACTTTTAAAGGATTTTCCCGATTTCAAATTAACCAATTCAATGTCCGCCTTAATTGGATTATTTGTTTTTGAATTGGCAATTAATCCCTGTATATAAGCAACTTCCAGCGATCTACTATCTTGTGGTAAATCAAATGTATAAAGATCTAAATCGTTTCTATCTTCATTAAAAAATGAAGATGCAAAATAGGCTGTTCGTCCATCCTTAGCAACAATCAATGAATTTTCATCTGAAGGAGAATTAATTGGATACCCAATGTTCGTAGCTTCACCCCACTCACCACTTCCGTTTAATCGAGAAACAAAAACATCAAACCCACCCATACCTATAAACCCTTTAGATGCAAAATAAAGTGTTTGATTATCCCAATGTAAAAAAGGTGATATATCATCCTTATTCGTATTTATTTTATCTCCAATGTTCTTAGCTTCCATCCATACTCCATTAGCATTCTTATAGGAAACCCATATGTCTTTACCGCCGCGTCCACCAGGACGATTAGAGACAAAAAACAATTGTCTACCATCAGATGAAATAGCTGGTTGTGATTCCCAACTCTCAGTATTTACATTTGGACCTAAATTAACAGGATTTGTCCACTTCTCTTTTACAAAATCGGACTGATATATATCACAGCGGCCATAAGAATCATTTCGTGAACAAGCTGTAAAATAAAGGGTTTTACCATCAGCAGTAATACACTGAGCACCTTCATTTTTTAATGTATTAATAGGTTCACCAAGATTATTAGCAAATTGCCATTCATCAGTATCATTATACGATATATAAAAATCTTCGTTTCGCACACCCTTAACATTTTCACTTCGTGTAAATATTAAGGTACTTCCATCTGCAGAAAGTGCTGGTAAATACTCATCGGCAACAGAATTAATGCTAATTCCCAAATTAACCGGGTTGAAAGTCACAGGACTCTTCATCGCATTAATAGAAAACTCACATGATTTTTTAAGTGAAAGTGCCTTTTTTCTATAGTTCGAAGAAATACGTTTATACGTTAAATATTTTTGAATGTGCACCAAGGATTCTGAGTAAATACCTATAGAATGTTCTGTGATTGCCAAACGGTAATACATAGGAAACGAAAACTCCGGATCTATAAGGATTGACTTTTTATAAGATTCAATGGCACGTAACTTATCACCAATTTCAACAAATACATCACCTAATAAAATCCAAGCCTCAACAAATTGATCATCAAATATTAAAGCTTTTTCTAATAATTCTTTTGATTCATTGAAGTTCTGAAATGCTAAAGCAGATTTAGCCTCTCGATATACTTTAATCGCTTTACGGGTTTTAGTAGTTTCCTGAGATTGACCAAAAAAACTATTTGATAACAAGAAAATTATGATTAAAACTCTCATTCTAAGGAATATCCATATATTTATGAGTTTGTAAAGAAATATGCCACAATGGATTTATCTTAACATATGCAATTATATCTTTTAAAATATCAGCTTCTTTAGACCATTCAGGCTGCAAATACAATTTGCAATCATCATTTACCTTTGAAGCCTCTTCCTCCGCAAAACGTAAATCGTTTGCCCTAGAAATGACTACTTTAAGTTCTTTAGCTTTCGAATAATTCTCTTTTAATGGAAGTTTACGCTTTTTTGGAGATAAGGTAAACCAGTCCCATGTTCCACTGTAAGGATGAGCTCCAGATGTTTCGATATGACATTCAATTCCTTTACTATGAAAAAGATTACACAAAATATCAAGCTTATGAATAAGAGGTTCACCACCTGTAACAACAACTTTAACAGCACCACTTAAAGAAACCCATTCCACCATCTCTTTTACATTATATAAAGGATGACTATATTGCTCCCAACTTTCCTTTACATCACACCACTGACAGCCTACATCACAACCGGACAAACGAATAAAATAACAAGCAACACCTGAATGAAACCCTTCCCCTTGAATGGTATAAAAATGTTCCATAACTGGAAGCATACGCCCTTGCTGAACTTTTTCAATTGTCTCAATAGAATAATTCATTGGGCTAAGATATTGAAAAAACACCAGTCAATAATTCAAATCAGCTAGTGTTGAATAATAAACTTTAAGGTTTTAAAATATGAATCTTTTTGAATACTAACGAAATAAACCCCTTGATCATAATGAGAAAGTGAAATACGTAAATCATCACTAGATTTATCATTAAATTCAATAAATTCTAATACTTGACCATGCAGATTGAAAACTTTTACCTGAATATCACCATAACTGGCATCGTTAAATTTAAGGTAAATTTCATCTCGAGTTGGATTGGGATAAAGAATAACATCTAGCTCCTTAAAGATATCTTCATATCCAAGGTCAGAATTTTCAGACAAAATCATTTTAAAATCATCAATAAAGTAATGCACTTGAGTCATTGAATCAACCTTATCATTAAATACAAGTGCATCCAAAACAGAAGTTCCATTTACTGAACCAGTTGTCGAGGAGAAATCCCATATATGAATTACTTGATCTACAATAGAAAACTCAACAATATCCATATCCATATCTATAAGTTGATTTACTGTAAACCACGTATTTTGAGGGAAATCAAATGGTGTATTTTGACCAGCTGCATTTATATATCCTTGCCCATCAATATTAAACTGAATATTGTAAGCTTCAGAAGAGCTAAAACAAGTTGCATCATGATAAATGGTATATGAAGCACTTCTGCCAAAAGGAACGTACATTTTAAAAGATAAATCATAAGCATTTACATCAACATTAAAATCTCTTATAAATGAATTTAATCCATTAGCAGCATTAATTTCAAGATATTGAAGACCCTCTAAAGGTAAATTACTAGAAATATTGGCCGCAAAACTATCTTTACAGAAAGAAACCCATTCGTTAGATTGAGTAAACAATAAATAATCTTCTGTGTAACTCTCAAAATTATCAGAATCGAAAACAGATCCATAATAAGAAATACTGAAATCTAGAGATGTCGTTTGACCTAATGCATCAATAATTTCAACCAAGTAATCAGCATCAGAAAGATTAACAATACTATAATTTCCATAAGAAGATAAAACCACACTATCAACGATTGTTTGTGAAATAGTATCTTGACAGATAATTGTAAATGGAGCTTGACCATAAGCTATATTTAAATGTATGGCACCGTCAGAAGCAAACTCTGAACTGGCATGAGTAAATTCAGGCTGAGTTACTAAATATGGAATACCACATCCGTTAGACTCTTGAAGAGTTGGTCTAAAAAAATCTAATGCATCATGCATTCTATCAACCTGACCTTGACTAAACATTACCATAGACGAATCATCTACATAATCCATATAATTCATAAACATATCAACAGTTTCACAAGAAGTCTGAGGGTGAACAGGATTATCATAGTAAGGTTCATTAGAAATAGGTGTGTCATTTACTAAATCATTATCAATTTCACAATTACTTCCCCATGGATGTTTTAAATTTAAATAATGTCCAATCTCATGAACTGCTGTTTTACCCTTTCCATATTTTTCATGATTAGACTCTCCAAAATAAGGGTAACCGACAACAAAACCATGCTCATCATCAGGTATAATTGCAGAAGGATTGTCAGAATAACCTAATACACCGGTAGTAATTCTGCCAACCCAAATATTCAAGTATGAATCTGTATCCCATGCATCAGCTCCTCCATCCTCTGATCTTTTTATATTATCAAGTGAAGTAGAAAAAGATGTAACATCTGTTGAATATCGATTAATTCCATTTGTGGCATAACCATTAGGATCAACAGAAGCTAAGCAAAATTCAATTTGTGCATTACCAATAAATTCTTCAAATTCTTCAGGAGTTTGACTGACATCTTCATTAAGTAAATTATACGACTCATTTAAAATTTCAATTTGGCGATATACATCAGAATCGGTAATATCCATATCAACCCAATTCTCATCATCTTCATTTTTAATGATATGAACTACAACTGGAATAGTATAATATGGATTCTTACGAGCCTGTTTTTCTTGCATGTAAATTTGGAAAGCTTTCTCCTCTTCGATTAATAATTCTCTGTAATCTGAAGATTTCATTCGATCACTGTAAAGCGAATCGAAATTACAACGCGGAATATATCCTTGGGCTAAACTAAAAATGGGGATAAAAGAAATTATAATCAAATAGAATATTCTCATATCTCAATTGTTTAAATGAATAAACAAATATAAAATTAAAAACTTAAATATATCATACTCATTATGAATCATATATATAATTTATATACTTTAAGAAAATCTAAAATATAATGTGAATATCCTCGTGAATAAAAGCTCAATTCAAAATAAATAGGAAAGAGCATTTTAACTATTTTTGATTTGACATAACTACTCTTATGGTAAAAAAGAAAAAAAATAAATACCCTCAACTTAGCATTAATTTTGAAAATAAAACAGCACAAGTAGTTTTCGGTCTATTATCCTTGTGTTTATCAATCTTGTTATTTATATCATTTACATCCTTTTTTTTTAGTTGGAAAAAAGATTTTGATTTATCACAGTTAAATTTTATTCATTTAATAACGAATTCTGAAATTATAGCTAATAATTTATTGGGTAAAGTTGGTGCTTATTTAGGTGATTTTTTCATCTACCAACAATTTGGAATTGCTTCATTTTTAATGCCATTTTTCCTATTTATTACAGGCTTGCAAATTTTCACGAATCAATACATTATTAAACTTAAGCAACTATTTCTAAATTCTCTTTTCATTAGTTTATGGCTTACCACTTTTTTTGGACTTTATTTTACCCAAAACCCAATCCTTGGTGGATACAATGGAATACAAATATCTAATTGGCTTAACAGCCTTATAGGTCTAACAGGGGTAAGTGTAATATTAGCATTTTCTATGCTCATTTTTATTGGTATATATTTTCACTGGACACCAGAAAAGATTCAAGAGTTTTTTAAACGAAAAGTCAATAAAATCAACTTAAATAAACGCCAAAAAGTTGATATTTCAGAAGAAGATATTATTGAAGAAAAAATTCAAGAAACTATAGATTTAAACACCAATAATAAAATTGTTAATCCTGAAGAGCCACTAGAGAGCCCATTAGAAAAAGAATTAAATATTGAGCAACCAAAAAAAGAAGAACATTCAGAATCTATATCTGAAAAGATTCAGATGGATGTAGAAATTAAAGACGAAGAAACACTAACTGATAAAGAAGTAAATAAAGCATTAGAAGAGTTTGGAGAATATGACCCCAAACTTGATTTAGGACACTACAAACATCCAACAATAGATTTAATGATTGAGTATCCTAATTCCGAAGTTACGGTCAATAAAGAAGAATTAGAAGCTAATAAAAATCAAATTGTTAAAACACTTAATAATTATAAAATAGAAATTTCTAAGATAAAAGCTACAGTTGGACCTACCGTAACACTCTACGAAATTGTTCCAGCCCCTGGAGTTCGAATCTCTAAAATAAAAGGTTTAGAAAATGATATTGCTCTTAGTTTGGCTGCACTAGGAATTCGAATTATAGCGCCACTTCCAGGAAAAGGAACAATAGGAATTGAAGTTCCAAATAGCAAACCAAGTATTGTATCAATGAAATCTATTTTGGCTTCCGAAAAATTCCAGCATTCAAATTACGAACTGCCTATTGGATTAGGTAAAACCATTTCTAATGAAACTTTTGTAGCAGATCTGGCTAAAATGCCACACCTTTTAATGGCAGGAGCTACTGGCCAAGGAAAATCTGTAGGACTAAATGCCATATTAGCATCTTTACTTTACAAAAAACATCCAGCACAACTTAAATTTGTATTGGTAGACCCTAAAAAAGTTGAATTAACCCTATTTAACAAGATTGAACGCCATTTTTTAGCTAAACTGCCTGATACTGAAGAAGCCATCATTACAGACACCACAAAAGTTGTTAACACAGTTAATTCTTTGTGTATTGAAATGGATGCACGTTATGATCTATTAAAGAAAGCCCAAGTTCGAAACATTAAAGAATACAACCACAAATTCATAAATCGCAATTTAAACCCTGAAAATGGTCACCGCTATCTGCCATATATTGTATTGGTTATTGATGAGTTTGCTGACTTAATTATGACTGCGGGTAAAGAAATTGAAACACCAATAGCCCGTTTAGCACAATTAGCACGTGCTATAGGAATTCATCTTATTGTAGCAACGCAAAGACCTACAACAAACATTATTACAGGAACTATTAAGGCAAATTTCCCAGCACGCATAGCATTTAGAGTAACTTCTGTAATAGACTCACGAACCATTATGGATGCAGCTGGAGCTAATCAATTAATAGGACGTGGCGACATGTTAATTTCTGATGGAAATGAAATAACAAGATTACAATGTGCATTTATTGATACGCCTGAAGTAGAAAAACTAACTGAATTTATTGGAAATCAACAAGGGTATCCAACAGCATTTGAATTACCTGAGTATGTAGGAGAAGAAGCTAAATCAATTGGAACAATAGATCTTAATGACAGAGATTCACTATTTAGAGATGCGGCATCTGTAATCGTCATGCATCAACAAGGCTCTGCTTCTTTGCTTCAACGCAAACTAAAATTAGGATACAATAGAGCTGGTCGAATTATTGATCAACTAGAAGCAGCTGGTATTATTGGACCTTTTGAAGGCAGTAAAGCTCGACAAGTTCTTATTCCAGATGAATACGCACTTGAACAGTTATTAAATAATGAAAGTCAAGAATAGATTTTATTTAACAACAAGAATGATTTTTTTACGTTCTTATTTTACTAATTTTGCAACTTATTAAATAAAGCCAAGTTAATGACGCGCTTCCTTTTACTTATTAGCCTATTTATAACACAAATAATATGCTATGCACAAATAAGCAACGACCCTGCAGCAAAAACCCTTCTTGACGAAGTTAGTGCGGCTACAGATGCACATGAAGCCATCTATATTTCGTTTGAGTACAATTTAAATAATAAATCTGAAAACATTCAAGAAAACACAGCCGGAGAATTAACTCTAAAAAAGAACCAATATACCCTATCATTTATGGGTATAAATCAAATAAGTGATGGTGAAAACATCTGGACAATAATGGAGGACGATGAAGAGATTCAAATTTCTGAAATAGACCTTGATGATGAGAATACACTTACCCCTTCTAACCTATTGAAAATGTATGAAGAAGGATTCATCTATCAAATGAAAGAAAAAAATGGAAAACTACAAACCATTGAACTATTGCCTGAAAATCCAGATGATGTAGATTACTTAAAAATACACCTTATTGTCGATACTCATTTAAGACAAATAATAAAATTAAAACAGTTTGGAAATAATCTTACCGAATCTGAATACGTAATTAAAGAATTCTCACCCACTAATATCGATGACAATAAATTCATCTTAAATACATCTAATTTTCCTGGATTTGACATTGTTGATTTAAGATAAACAATCCAAAAGCTTATCAATCATTTTTCAATTCTAATTTAACCAATACATCTTTGGGAAAAGAAAAATAATGCACCCATTAGAATTGACATACCCTCAACGCCAATAGTAAAATACCTTTCTTTTGAATACAAACTGCACCTATAAATCAAAATAAAAGAAAGTTCATAAGTTATATATATTGAAATAGCACCTATCAAGTTCAAATCATTATTAAAAAAGAAACGATAAAATAGAATTAATTCACATGAAAGTATAGACAATAAAGCCATCCATTTCGCAGTATTTATTCCAAAATACTGAGGTATTGTAGCTAAATGAGATGCATCATAATTAACATCTCGAATGTCAAATGGAATGGTAATCGCAAATATGAATAAAAAACGTTCAAATAATGCTAAAAAATAAAGTGGTTCATCACTTATTAAGGCAGGTAAACCTTCAGTGACATAAGCCCATACAAAAGCTATTAAAAATATTTTTAAGCCCGGCACATCTCTCAATCGAAATAAATGAGATCCATTTTTATAGATAGGTAATCCATAAATTACAGACACAAAACCTAAACCTATAATAGGTAGAAAGATATACTCAGAAATTGTTACAAAAAAATAAAAACCTATTAATGCTGAACCAATACATACAATCCAAAAAAAAGTTCTAAATCTATAAATTATCTGATGCCTTAAAGACTCAGATAAAGAAATAATAGAATGAACATTAACAAGTCTTATGAAGTTGTATACAAAAAGAGTCGCAAAAAAAACAAACCATAATAAATTAGGATGCTCTGTCTGACGAATATCTAAACTTAATAAAGTAAGTGATACGACTCCCAATGATACATAAACATTGGACGCAAAAAGAAAATCTAAGATTTTAACAATCAATTGCATGTTGTTCAAAAATACTTATAATTTTGATTACATGAGCATATTTAAAGATCGATAATTTCGTAATTTTGCAATAATATAAAACATTGAAATTCAGGTAAAAATGGATACAAACTCATTCTTACTTCGTCATATTGGTCCAAAGAAGGAAGATATACAAGGAATGTTAGACACAATTGGTTTAAATTCCATCGATGAATTAATTGAACAAACCATCCCATCTTCAATTAGACTTAAGGAAGAATTGCATTTAGGAGACGCATTAAGTGAACAAGAATTTCTTACTCACATTAAAGAACTCGCACAAAAAAACAAGCAATTCAAAACTTATATTGGACTTGGTTATAATAATACTGTACTTCCTAGTGTTATTCAAAGAAATGTTTTAGAAAATCCTGGCTGGTACACAGCTTACACGCCATATCAAGCAGAAATTGCCCAAGGAAGACTTGAAGCGCTTTTAAATTTCCAAACCATGGTCATAGACCTTACAGGCATGGATATTGCAAATGCTTCACTTCTAGACGAATCTTCCGCAGCAGCAGAAGCCATGATCATGTTATTTAATAACAGGCCACGTCAAAAGAAAAAAGTCAATGCAAATCATTTTTTTGTTTCAGAGGACTGTTTACCACAAACTATTTCTCTTTTAGAAACAAGATCTGAGCCACTAGGAATAGAACTTATCATTGGAGATCATCAAAAATTTGAATTCAACGAAAAAATATTTGGTGCATTACTTCAGTACCCAGCTGCTACAGGAGAAATACATGACTACAAAAGTTTTACCGAGAAAGCACATACGGCAGATGCAAGAACTGCTGTTGCTGCTGATCTATTATCCTTAGCTCTACTAAAATCTCCTGGTTCATGGGGAGCAGATGTGGTTGTTGGGACTTCTCAAAGATTTGGAATCCCTATGGGATATGGTGGTCCTCATGCTGCCTATTTTGCGACGAAAGAAGCCTTTAAAAGAAATATTCCAGGGCGAATTATAGGACTATCAAAAGATCAAGATGGAACGCCTGCGCTTAGAATGGCTCTTCAAACTCGCGAACAACATATCAAAAGAGATAAGGCAACATCTAATATCTGTACTGCACAAGTTTTATTAGCTGTAATGGCTGGAATGTTCGCAGTTTATCATGGACCTAAAGGAATCAAACATATTTCAAAACGCATTCACAACAAAACAAATGCATTAAGTTCAGCAATAAAAGATTTAGGTTTCAATCAAAAAAATACACAATATTTCGACACCATATTGGTTGATCTAAAAGAAGTTAGTTCTAAAACAATAAATAAAATTGCATTAGAAGCACAAATTAACTTCTTATATATAGATGAGCATACCATAAGCATTAGCTTAAACGAAACCACCACTATTAATGATTTAAATGATATTTTATCTGTACTTGCAGCAGCAAAAAAAATTGATTTTAAAAGAATAACAGAAATATATGACTCTGGTACAATTTCAGAAACACTAAAGCGACAAACAAATTTTATGACGCATGAAGTTTTCAATTCTTATCATTCTGAAACTGATATGATGCGTTATATCAAAAAACTTGAAAGAAAAGATTTGTCACTAAATCACTCAATGATTCCATTGGGTTCTTGTACCATGAAGCTAAATGCTGCATCTGAGATGCTACCTTTAAATGAAAGTAATTTTAGTGTACTACACCCTTTTATTCCTGAAGATCAAGCAGAAGGATATGCTGAGATTTTTAGACAATTGGAAAAGGACCTTTGTGAAATTACTGGTTTTGCAGGTATGTCTTTACAACCTAATTCGGGTGCTCAAGGAGAATATGCAGGACTCATGGTCATTAGAGAATATCACAGATCTCGAGGAGATCACCAAAGAAACATCACACTAATTCCCTCTTCCGCACACGGAACCAACCCTGCTTCTGCTGTCATGGCTGGAATGAAGGTTGTTGTTGTTAAATGTGATGAAATGGGAAATATTGATGTAGATGATTTGAAAGAAAAAGCGGAAAAATATTCTCATGAATTATCTGCATTAATGATTACTTATCCATCGACTCACGGTGTTTTCGAAACAAAAATTAAAGAAATCACTTCAATCATTCATCTAAATGGTGGTCAAGTATATATGGATGGTGCAAATATGAATGCCCAAGTCGGACTCACATCACCAGGTGAAATTGGAGCTGATGTATGTCATCTAAACCTTCACAAAACTTTTGCTATCCCTCATGGCGGTGGTGGCCCTGGCATGGGACCAATTGGTGTGGCCAAGCAATTGGTAGAATTCCTTCCGGGACACCCTATTATTAATTGTGGAGGAGAAAATAGCATCTCACCAATTTCTGCAGCGCCTTGGGGCTCTTCTTTGGTTTTATTAATCTCTTATGCATACATTAAAATGCTTGGAAAAAAGGGATTAACAGAATCAACAAAATTTGCGATTCTTAACGCAAATTACATGAAAACAAAATTAGAAAAACACTACAAAATTCTATATACAGGATCTAATACACGTGTTGCACACGAAATGATTTTAGAATGCAGAGATATAAAAGCAGAAAGTGGCATTGATGTAACTGATATAGCAAAACGCTTAATGGACTATGGCTACCATGCACCAACAGTTTCTTTCCCTGTATCTGGCACAATGATGATTGAACCAACTGAAAGTGAAAGCAAAGAAGAAATTGATCGATTTTGTGAAGCAATGATAAGTATAAGAGAAGAAATTCAAGTTATTGTTAATGGAAATGCAAATCCTGAAAGTAATGTACTTAAAAATGCACCACATACCTTGAATCAATGTTCAAATGATGAATGGAATTTTAACTATTCTCGCAAAGATGCTGCCTTTCCTTTAGAATGGGTAAGAGATAATAAATTCTGGCCATCAGTGAGACGTGTAGATCAAGCCTATGGAGATAGAAATCTAATCTGTTCTTGCCCAAGTATAGAAAACTACTCGGAAAGTGCTTGTGACATTTAAACAAATATTTTAAATTTGGTGACATTATTTTTTTAAAACTTATAAAACAATTCCTCATGAAAAGAATTTTACTAATTCTCACAATGGTTTCAATATCAGTTTCAGCTCAAATGACTGAAAAACTAAAAGTTGACAATCAAAAAAAGTCTATTATAAAACAAAAACCTTTCAAACCAAATAATAATCATTTGTCTAAATCAGAGATTTTTTGGTCTGATGATTTTTCTGATCCCAGTACATGGGTTATTGATCATGATGCAACAGCATGTAATTTAGATTGGGAAATAGGAGTTGGACTAACTGGATGTCCCCAGATGGAAGTCTTTGCCTCAACTACTGCTAATAACGGTTTTGCAATGGTTGATTCTGATGAATATGGTGGAGAAGAAGGAGGAATTGAAGTTGAAGATTCATGGTTTACCACTGCAAATCCTATTAACTTATCAAACGCTTCAAGTGCTAAAATTCGATTTGAGTCATATTATGAGAAATATAATAACGAGCAATGTTTTTTGGTAATCAGCACTACAAACGATGATTGGCCAGAACTTACACCTAACTATGATCCAAGTTCAAATCCAAACGTATTTGATCTTTTTACAAATCAGGAATCATTAACTCAAGGATCTATTGCTCAAGGATCTAATCCAGGTTCATATGAAGTCAATATTTCTAGTGTTGCAGCAAATCAAGAATCAGTTTGGGTTCGTTTTCATTGGACTGGAACATGGGGCTACACATGGTTTGTTGATGATGTATCAATTGTTGAAATGCAACCTAATGATATTTCATTAAATTATGGGTATTTAAGTAATGTAAGTTCTATAGAATACGGAAGAATACCAGTATCACAAGTTAATGACACATTAATTTTAGGCGGAGAAGTATTTAATGCTGGAAGTAATAATCAAATGGATATTACAATCCAAGCATCAATATCAAACTCGTCTGGTAACGAAATATTATCAATTACTGCATCACAAGAATCCTTAGAAAGTGACAGTTTAGCATACGTTGAAAATTCTTCAACTGGTTTTGCACCACTTGCGGTTGGAACTTACACTTTAGATGTTACTGCATCATCTGCAATGGATAATTCTTCAGGTGAATACTTCAATGATAATACTTACAGCAGAAATTTTGAAATTACTGAAAATTTATACTCAATAGATGGATTCGATGTATACGAAAATGCCAACGCTAACTTGTCAGGTATAGGAACAACAAGTTGGGAATCGGATCAAGATGGGTTAATAATTATGAACATGTATGAAATAGTTGAAGAAACTACTGCATCTGGATTAGTAGCTGAAATTGCAACGAATACACAGGTTTATTCTGCCGGTGCCGAAATAGTTCCTTTTCTCTTATCATTCGATGCTTGGAATGAAGATGATGTCTATAATAGACTAGTTGAAGGTGATTTCATTTCAGTTGACAGTTGGAATATGGAAGAAGGGAAGATATGGCTTCCATTTGATGAGACGGTATTAAATCCTGGAACATACCTCGCTTGTGTTGAATTATATTCTGGAAATGGAGCTAACAATGTAGCTATACTAGATGATCAATCTGTAGCTCAGCCATGGTTTGCATCTTCTATATATATGCCTTCAGAACAAACATCATACTCCAATGGAATAGCTTGTGCAATTCGTTTAGGAGTTGATAATTATGTGTCAATTGAAGAAAATAATTTAGAGAATATGGTATCCATTTCTCCTAACCCATCTAATGGTGTATTT
>TARA_B100001093_G_scaffold195010_1_pt1 | contig 15631 bp, 8 predicted proteins | sample TARA_B100001093 | Tara Oceans TARA_B100001093 (sample SAMEA2623116) | marine metagenome | biome: marine biome (ENVO:00000447); feature: surface water layer (ENVO:00002042); material: "saline water (ENVO:00002010), including plankton (ENVO:xxxxxxxx)" | depth 5 m
CTTATAGCCATCAAAACATGACTTTTTTGATATTTGATCAACGGATAGCCCAGCAGTTATTAGAGCATAAAACTGTTTCTGACAATTATGTGTATAAAGGTCTGAAGCGTACGGGTACTTGTCGTTCAGATTTATCGGACCTTTAGAAGCGCCTAAAGCCCATCTGCTTTCCCAATCATAAATAATTGCTACTTCAGCTTTTGGGCAAAGCCCGCCTTTGATTGCTTCCAGTAACTTTAATTCACGCCCAATAGCAGCGCATTCTTTAAAAATTTGCGAAGAATTACTGCCTTCATGATCCACAACAGCTCCGTGATATTTCTCAAAACCTCCACGACCCTTCCTCCATTGAAAATAATGTATGGTGTCTGCACCATTTACAATTGCTTGTAAAACTTCCTGCCTGTGAACATTAGGTCTTTTTAATTTGTTCACCTTAGACCAATTTACAGAACTTGGAGAGCACTCCATAAGCATCCATGGTTTCCCGCCAGACATTCCTCTCATTAAACTATGCATAAAGTCGGAAGCGATTGACCGCTTATGAACGTCATTTCTGTCATCATGCAGCGGATACAAATCATTTGAAACAATATCTACAATTTCTGACCAGCGCCAATAATCAGTATCATAATGGGTCGCCATGAAATTAGTTGTACAAGGAACGCTGGGATCAATGGACTTTACTGATTCTATTTCATTTTTAATAAATGAAATATGTTGGTCATTCATAAACCTCAAGAAATCAACTGCTAGTGAATCAATGCTTGGATCCTGCAAAGGTATTTCTGACCACGAGGAAAAGGTGTGTCCCCAGAAACTAGTCCACCATTTTTTATTTAAATTATCTAATGTCTTGTATCTAACTTTTAGCCAATTTTGAAATTCTGACTTACACAAGTCACAATAGCAAACGCCGCTAAATTCATTACCTATATGCCAAAGCGCTAGCGCTGGATGTCCCTTATATCGTTTAGCTAAAATTTTATTAATTTCACTTACTTTACTCCTGTAGATTTTAGAAGTGACGCAATGATTATGACGGTGTCCAGAATTTTCCCTGACACCCTTTGAGTCGACTCTTCGGATCTCAGGATACTTCTCAGACATCCAAAAAGGCTTACTTCCACTAGGAGTTGCCAAAAAAACTAAAAGCCCTTCTTCTGCAAAGCGATCCATTATCGCATCTAACCAAGAAAAATCGTAATGCCCTTCCCTAGGTTCAATCGCGGACCATGAAAAGATTCCAATTGAGGCCGACGTGACCCCAGCTTCATGCATTAAAGCAATATCTTCCTCAAGGATTTCCGGGTATTCTAACCATTGATCTAGATTATAGTCTGCACCATAAAACAATGACTTTTGCTTCGGTATCCCCTCCTTCTTGTAATCGAAAATTTGCATAAATTCCTTCTAAATGAAATTAATAATATTTATTGATTTCCTCCCAATACTTTGAGCTTTTGAGAAATCTTATAAGTTCGCGCAAATTCCTATGAACATCCTGATCTTTTGAAATTAGAGCAATAAGAGACTTCAGACTGTGATTATTTTCAAGAAGCACCATACCTTCCTCGTTATGCCCAGAAATATTGGAGTAAGAATTATTTCTAAAAAGGATATTTAGGGTGCTGATAGGTTTTTGGTATTTCCATTCGCCTATCTTTTCACTATTCCATTTTCCTTGGATATGTGAGGCCAATCCCGCAGTGAAGAATATGTTATTTTCTACAACTACTGATTCAGCAAAACCTCCCCATTGTGTGTCGATGAATAGGGGGAACTCCTCCTCTATCGTATTAAAAATAATATTTCCATAGATAGAAACAGCCTCAACAGGCCCATTTAAAACAAAGCCTCTTAGGCGATCGTTAAAACTGATATTATGCCTTATAATAGTTCCTTGATTTCCTATGGATCGACCTTCTTCCTCATGTTCACCCCAATTACATACTAGGAAAAATCCGCCGGCATTGTTAGCACTAAAGTTGTACTCAAATAAAGAACCAGAACAGTTATAATCAGAATCAAATCCTTGACCATCAAATGTGCCTTCATAACCCCATACCTCATTAAAACGAACGTGTGTGTTCAGAGAGCTCCAAGGCCAAATTCCAACACTCGGACCTGCATATTTCGTCATTTCCTTAGAGGAAATATCAAAGCGATTTCGAGCACCATAAATTCTATTATATTCAATTAAGGCTCCATCACAGCCTATTATTATAATCCCGTCTCCACCTACATCGATAATAGTGTTATTTCTGACCTTAACATTTTTACTTAAATTAGTAAGATCTGTCCAAGGATTTAATCCACCAGCAATGCCATTCCTATCACACCTAAGTAAAGTACAGTTTTCAACTAAAAGACCATCAAACGACGACTTCTTTTTATTACTAATGGATTCCCATTTAATCCCAAAACCGCCGCCTAATTCCTTAGATACAACCCCATTGACATCATGAATAAACAAATTCCTCAAAATTATTGACTCTACTGTTCCATGGTTTTTTGAGACTACATAAATTCCCATTCTTTTAGGCTCAGGAACATTTCCTGTATTTGTAATTTCCAATCCATCCACTATCCAATGGGATACATTTTCTAAATGAATGGCTGAGGAGAACTTACCTTCGGCACTGATTTTTGGCTTACCCCTGTGGGCATTAGTAGCAGTTATCTTTATAGGTGCACCCTTTTCTCCTGAGACAACTGGCTTAAACTGACCCAAAAATTCAGAATCTGGCATCAATAAAATATTATCTCCGGGCTTAAATTTAAATCGATTTATTTTATCTAAACTTCTCCAAGCTCTTTGCGCAGATAATCCGGAATGGGAATCATTACCATTAATAGAATCTAAAAAATAATTCTCAGCATTAACAGCAGTGATTAATAAAAACAATAAACTGTAAATAAATAGGAAATACATTTGAAACTAACGCTGTACTCGACCTGATTGATTTCCTTGCATTAGTTCTAATACTTCGCTCTTTTTTGCGTAATTAAAATCACCGTGCATAGAGTGAGCTAGGCATGAAGCAGCAACCGCAAAATCAAGATTATACTGTAAGCCTTTAGATGGATCTTCACTTATTGAATATATCAATCCTGCTGCGAAAGAATCTCCGCCACCGACTCTATCAACTATATTATTTATAGCGTAAGAAGAATATTCACCTTCTTTCAAAGGGGCGAAAAAAGCTTTACTAGAAGCCTTATCATATACCATTGCTCCCCAATTATTGTGATTAGCAGATAAACTTTCTCTTAATGTTATAGCGACCAATTCGATATTATCGAATTTTTTGCAAATCTCTTCAGCTACATTTGGATAAGCCTCTAATAATAGATTCCCTGAATTCACTTCCGTGTCCCCTGCTTTAATACCTAAGACATTATCGGCATCCTCTTCATTTCCGATGACCACATCAGTGTATTTTAAAAATTTCGGCATAATATCCTGAGCAAGCTCAACTGAACTCAGACTTGGATTCCATTTCCATAAATTGCTTCTAAAATTCAAGTCACAGGAAACCTTTAATCCAAATTCCTTTGCCTTTTTAACAGCTAACAAAGCTGCCTCAGCTGCAACTTCCGAAATGGCCAGCGTTATACCTGAAATATGAAGCCAGCCAGCGTCTAAGAAAATACTAGCCCAATCATAGTCATCCCCATTTGTCAGAGACACCGAACTCATTTCCCTATCATAAATAACCCTACTTGGCCTTTGATTAGCTCCCTTTTCCACATAATAAACACCAAACCTTCCTCCGTCCCTTAAATAAATAAAGTCAGTATCAACACCGAATCCCTTCATTTGCTGAATGTAGCTTTCTGAAATAATATTATTGGGTAAAGAAGTAACAAAACTACTACACCCTCCTAGGTAAGCTACGGAGGCAGCGACTGTACTTTCTGCACCGCCAAAAGTAAGCTCCATTGAACCGGGGCATACTTGTGAAATCCTAAGGTTTTCTTGAGGGCTAAGACGAATCATAACTTCTCCGAATGTTACTACTTTTTTCATAATAAATTTATAATTATTTTTTAACTGATAATGCCGTTACTTTTTCGGCCTTATCAGTTATCGTTTCCCAATCTTTAGATTGCACAGATTTATCATCGACAATCCAAGAACCTCCTACAGCAAGTACACAACTTGAATTAAAATATCCCTGTACATTTCCTAAATCTATTCCTCCGAGAGGTATAAATTTAATTCCTTTATGTGCATAAGGCTTATAAATATTTTCTAAAAAATCTACGCCGCCAAGTTTTTCAGAAGGAAAAAATTTAAAAATATCGCATCCATAATCTAAACCTAATTCAATTTCACTAGGCGTAGCAATACCAGGCACAAATGGAAAATTCAATCCTAAGGCCTTTTCGATAATTTTTACATTTAATCCAGGTGAAACACCGCAAATTGCTCCTGCATCAATTACCTCTTTAACTTGATCTAAATCGATAACAGTCCCAGCGATTAAATTAATCTCCGGCAAATTATCAGACAAAAGCTTCATAGACTCAAGTGCTACAGGTGTCCTAAGAGTTACTTCTATAGTATTAATCCCACCTTTGAGAAGAGCTTCTCCTATGGGCAATGCATCTTTAGGCTCACGGATGGTAACCGTAGCTATTACTCTTGATTTGTTTAATTCTGATCTGAATTCCTCTGTGAATAATTCTTTCATGAAATTTATTTTGTGACTGCTTTGAATGAATCCAATAATTTTTCGTCAACAGATACTCCAAGTCCCGGAAGATCATTAAAATGCAAGTATCCATCCTTAACTTTATGGGAATCTTTAAAAATACAATCTCTTATGGGATGCTCTGTTTGATCCATTTCTAGATAGAATTTCCTTTTCTCATAGCGACCTGGATTTTCTGGACTAATAGAAAGTAATGAAGCTGAAACCGACTGATTTATTTTTAACCCCCAACAATGAGGAATACAGTCAATGTGATTGGCAGTAGCAATTGCTTGAATCTTTAGATATTCTGAAATACCTCCACAGTAAGCCGGGTCTGGTTGGAAGATATCAAGTGCTTTTGCTTCAGCTAATTTCAGAAATCCATACCGTGTTTGCTCACACTCGCCAGAAGCTATAGAAACATCTAATAAATTCCTTAACTTAGCCATATCGCTGAGATTACTCGGATGCAAGGGCTCTTCAAACCAAGTATAATTGTGTTTTTCGAGTAAACGACCAATAATTAATGACTCCTTAAAATTATAAGCATGATTAGCGTCCGCAGCTAATAATGTATCGGGGAAATTCTGGCGAAAAGCCTCAAGAATTTCACAGTCAAAATCTAAGTTTTTCCCTATCTTTATCTTAAGAAAATCAAATCCCAGCTTAATATAACTTTCTGCTTCGGTTAGCAGCTGTGGAATCATTTGCTCATCGGGCACACCTTTCCTGAAATACATTCCTGTAGCATAACATTGAATTGGCTCACTTGTTCCACCTAATAATTCTCTTACTGGAGCATCATAAGCCTTCCCTTTTAAGTCCCATAGAGCGATATCAATGCCTGAAATTGCTCCCATAAAAATTCCAAGCCGATTAAAATCTAAGTATGACTTCCACATAAGCTGCCATAGGCATTCAGTTTCCAAAGGATTTTTACCAAGAAGCAACGGCTTAAAGTATGTTTCTATAGACGAAGCTATCGCATGACTAGGACCATAAGACTCTCCCCATCCGATGGTTCCATCTTCCGCCGTGATCTTAATAACTAAATTATTTTTCTTACCATAATACCATTGGGAAAATCCGATAGGATTACCCAAATCTGCTTCAAGCGGAAAAACATCAATGCTAGCAATTTTCATTTTTTCTTAATTAAAATTATCGTTTAATAGATATTCTCTTTAAATCATAGTAATCTGAAAGGGCATGGTGCCCAATATCCTTACCAACGCCACTTTGCTTCAAACCACCATGAGGCAGCTGAATAGAATAATGGGCCGTATTTATAAGAATATTTCCAAACAATAAGCGCTTTTCAGCTTCCAAGGCACGTCCTAAATCTTGAGTGAAAACATAGGCAGATAAACCATAGTCTGTATCATTCGCCTTTACATAAATATCCTCTTCACTGTTGAAAGAAAAAACCGGAAGAACTGGACCAAACAGTTCCTCGCAAACTAAAGACGTGTCTGCAGGAAGATCTTTTATTATAGTAGGTTCAAAAAAATAGCCATCACGTTGCACTTTCTTACCACCTAAAACAACCGTTCCCCTATGCGTTTTAGAATTACAAATACTTTCTAAACGATCTACACTTTCCTCATCCACAAGTGGACTTAACTCAGGGCCATCGCCTTCATCGCCAAGATAACGATATTTTTTAAGAAATTGAGCCGCTTTCTCAATGAATTCATTATAAATAGAATCATGAATATAAATTCTATTAGGAGACACACAGATTTGACCGGCATTTGCCATCTTGAGATTGCACACAATCTCTACAGCATTATTTAGGTCAGCATCTCCAAAAACTATAACTGGAGCATCTCCTCCTAGCTCAAGAGAAAAACGCTTGATTGATGATACTGATTTTTCGATTAGTTTTTTACCTGCGAAAGTCGACCCTATAGTAGTTAGTAGCCGTGGGAATTTACTGCCTGCAATTGTGTCGCTAATAAGTTTAGGGTCACCGGTTAAAATATTTACTGTACCCTCGGGAAACCCTACAGAATCGATCACCTCGGCAACCTTAAGCGATGATAATGGTGTATGATGCGAAGCTTTAAATACAGCCGTACAACCGGTAGCTAGAGCTGGTCCTAATTTATATGCCAAATTTAGTAGGGGGAAATTCCAAGTTAATAATCCGGCTACGACTCCGACAGGCTGATGCGAGATTATATTAATGTGTTCATCAGAATAATCAGGTATTGTCTCTCCATAATTCCTTTTAACTTCTTCAATAAAAAAAGGAAGCGCATTTAAAAGCATACCAAAGTCGTAACTAGCAACCTCTTTAGTTTTCCCAGTTTCAAGTATTAATAACTCAATAATTGAATTAGATTCTTCTTTTAGCCGATCTACTAAACGTAAAATCAACTCCTGTCTTTTTTGAATAGAAAATTGGGAATACTCATCGAATGCAGCTCGAGCTGACTCAAGAGCACACTCAGTATCAGCAGCAGAAGCAGAGGATACTTCCGCAATTCTTTCACCGCTAGCTGGGTTATAGACAACTATCCTTGAATCACTAGCCATCCAACGACCTCCAATATAATTTTTAGTCTTCATAATAAATTATCATTTTAGTCGTTCATCTAATTTTTTCCTAAATTCAATAATTTGATTCCTATATTCAGTATTGTAGGCAAGATTTGTCCATTCTAATACGTCATTAGATTTATCGTATAATTCTTCCTTACCCGTATGATATCTTATATACCTCCAATCCTTTGATCTAAGAGAATAACTCTGTTCAAAAGGATCTTTTTCCTTCCATTTATGGATTGCAGTTAATGCCGAATCAGGACCATTCCAGACTGGGTTTTCAGGCGATTTTATAAAAGGTACAAGACTGTAACCATCTAAGAGGTGGCCCTCTTTACTTATTCTGTTATCTGAAGACAGTCCGCACAGCTCAAGAAGTGTGGGATATAGATCGATTAATGAAACTGGGTGCTCGCACTCTACCCCCTTTTGGGTATGCTGGGGAACTCTTATAATTAAGGGAACTCGAGTACTTTCTTCCCAGAGAGAATTTTTATAGACATAATCTTTCGGACCGTTACCCCATCCATGATCGCTTGTAAAAACCACTATTGTATTTTCGGATAATTTAGTACTATCTAACTTATCTAGAATCTGGCCAACCAAATCATCCACTGATGCTACACACGCTAAATATGCTTGGATAAATTGTTTTAATGCGAGCTCTTTAGTATCATATGAAGCAACTAAGCTATTAAACATTCTCCTTCCTCGGTCGTTTCCTCCACGAGAATCTAAAAGGAATGTATCAGCCGCGTCATCTTCTAAAATTTCCGGGATTTTGATCGATTCTAAAGGGAAAAGATCAAAATATTTTTGAGGGACAATCAAAGGCGTATGAGGACGCATTAAGCCTAAAGCCATAAAAAATGGTTTCTTAGTATTTTTTCGGGACAAGTCATTTAATTGCTCTATAACCCACTGAGTGTTTTGCTCATCTGCGGTTGGGTCTCTAAGATCATCAGTCTCATATCCTAGAGGGTACATTCTTACCCAATTACCACTTTTCCAGCTATACTCTTTGCCACCAAAAGTTTTATCTTTGAGATTCATTAAGGGACCGAATGAACCGTCGATTCGTCCAAAATCATCCCTAAAAGGTTTTGGGACAAGTGGATGCGGTCTATTTTCTTCACCATCAAAAGCATAAGGCCCATAATCAGATTCTTGGAAAAAAACATCCCATTCTGAACGGACTAAATGATGCATTATTTTACCCGTACCTAATGTAAAATATCCGTTATCTTTAAAATATCGCGAGAGCGATTTGGACTGACTGAGGGTTGGATTTTTTTTCCATTGGTCAAAAGCAAAATTATTAGAATTATGGGGATATATTCCGGTGAGAAAGCTTGAACGTGAAGGTGCACATATAGGAATTGTACAGTGTGCCTGCTTGAAATTAATTGCACCATCCATCAATCGACTGATATTTGGAGTAATTGTTTGGGGATGCCCTCCCCAACCCTCGATGTCGGTGTTCAAATCATCGCAAATTATTAGTAATATATTGGGAGGACTTACAACTTCATCACTCGAGGAATATAGATTAATAGAGGATATAATCGAAATAAAAACGATTAATAGATTAAACAAATAGTTAGAATTACTTTTCATAGACTAAATATATTGGCTCAGACGAAACAATTAATTCCGCATTTGCTCCTTGATTGGTTAATTGTAAGGGCATGGTATTCCCATAAAGATCGTACGCTTTCAATCCTTCGGAAATAGGGACTCTTAATTTTTGAGTTTTTCCCTCGCTCCATAATACGATCATTTTTTTAGAATCATTGGAAAATTCAGTTTGATAGATACCTTCCTGAATAGATACCTGTCCCAAACACTCCATATCAGACATTAGATCACATGCTGTAGCTGCGGCAATGAATCCAAGTTCCACGGATCGGCCACCTGGGCCAACCCATCCATGGAGCCACCTATCCAAAATATTGCCCTCTAAAAGAGTAAAATAAAATGTCTTTTCTATGCCATTAGCGAAAGCAGTACAAATTGCCTGTATATATGCCTCAGCACTTTCTCTCTCATTGAGGATTTCTCTAGCTACAAAAGGATTTTTGTAAGGAACAAATTCTTTAGAATCATGAGCACGACCGAACCAACCAAACTCCGTTGCCCAAAGAGGAGGAACCTTTCCATAACTTTCAACTTTTGAATAAAACCCCTCGACTAAATCTCGGAAATGACCACGCGCTGGATGACGCCTTCCTTCAGTGTATGGGTGGTAAGAAATAGCATCAAAATTATCAAGCCCTACTCGGTTGAGTAATTCACTTAAAAACACATTTTTAGTTTCAGAAGGTGTAGCCAATCCTAATCCGACAACTTCGATTTCTGGATTTTCTCTCTTAATAACATTGTAACAAAAAGTAGAATAATCTGCCATTTCTTTTACAGTGCCTCTATAAAACAAAGGGATATCTGGCTCATTCCATGTTTCAATTGCGAATAGTCTACCATCTGTAAAATCAATTAAACTAGTTAAATAATCGTCGAAATATTTGTTAAGCGTTGGTTTTGGCGGATATACTCTAGAGGATGAAGAGCCTTTGGGACCACTCGATGCCCATTTGGGAATCCCAGGTCCTAAAACAGCCAAAGGCGTTACACCGAATTCTTTTTGATAATCAAGCAAAGCTGATAGACGTTTTTCATGTTTAGAATCCCAGACTCCCATACTTGGCATTAAATCACCTAGACTACAGTTAAATGTGAAACGAGACCAACCAATGCCAATTCTTTCAAGTGCCCAAAATTCTCTTAAATCGGTAATATTAACACCGAATCGGTTATCCGGATTAACAGTATCGACATCTCTATTTCTGAGTACCGCCAAAGAGATGTTGTTAGAACTAATAACATTAGAATCTTCATTAAGTGCAATTAATTCAGCTCTATACATTCCTTGTTTTTTAAAGAGAGGAGTTTCCCACCTGTATTTGTAATTATGCCCCTCCTTAACGACTTTATAAGACTTTTCTGCTTCATAGATCAGCTTATCATTCCAATCACGAATCTTTAAAAGCAACCTATGATTCGATCTTTTTTTTCCGTTATTCTTAATAAAAGAAACTAAATCAAAAGGTTCATTAATCTCGTAGATACGGCGATATCTATTGGTATCCAAACCAGACTCCAATTCTGAATTTGCTTCATAATTAATTTCGTTTGGAGATCCAACACGTAACGCATCTACATACACACAATCCTCCGCTTCAATAACTGGAAATTCTACAGCAATTGCATAAGCATTATTTTCTGCTAACGGGAGTTCTGTATTAAAGCTATACCTAACCCATTCGTCAGTTAATACCACTTCCTTTTCCAACATATTACTACCGGCATTTGGAACCAATGCTGTTGGTACATATCTAACTTGAAGTTTCGCTTTTTGCCCAATTCGATCAGCTTTTAAGTCCACTGAAAAACAAAACATCTTCAATGCAGATGACTGGAAATAATCAGAGGCCACTACTGCAGACTTTCTAGCAGGTTCAAAGACATGCTTTTGCTTCTGTGTCGATACTTTCAGGGAGTACTTCCCTTCACTTGATGTTTCCTCAGTTAAAGACCAATCAGAAGATACATCTCTCTTTTTAAATATAACGCCCCAGCCCTCTCGACCATTTTCAAAACTACCATTCTCTATAATATTACTCGGGTAAGAAATCATATCACTATCTTCACGAAATTTCTCGGGAAGAACCAAAGTGTATTCGATTAGGTCATTATTAACTGGATATAAATTCAGCCAAATTGACCGATGTCCTTTCCAGTCGTTGCGCTCAATGATTTCAATTTCTAATTCTGATTTAGGAATAATTTTAAATGCCCCATATTTATCGTCACTTGCAATAAACTCTTTAAAAGGAGTACGATTTAATAAATAAATGTGGTTTTTAGAATCTTTATTTAAATTAGAATAAAGATATTGCTTTTCGTTAATATAGAAAGATTGCCCCGAATAAACTTCAAGCGGCAGGTTAAGGGTCTGAAAATTTGTTTTATAACCCTTCGCCTCGAAATCTATAGAATAATCTAATTCCCTATTATCCCTTGGTTTATGCTGAATTTCTAAAAATCCATGAGCATCCCCAATTTTTATTGGCTCTTTAAATATCAAGCCTTTTTGATTTTTATATTGCTTGATCTTCCAAGGTAATAAATTCGATCGAGCGCCAGAGGAAGTCTTGATAGAAAACTTTGTTGATTCAATCAATACATGATTTTTGGTAACTAAATACATCCAATTGCCATTTGGCTTATTTTCTAATAAGGCATCTTCCCAGCGGATTGAACCGCGATCAGATATGATCGGGTCACTAGCATATACAGTAACTAGAGGAAATAATAACCAAGAAATGATTAAGTGTCTCATAAATGTAGACATTGTAGATTTGATAACTTTATAAATTCAATCTAGGAAAATTTTATTATTAGTGGTTTATTCAATCAGTAAAACAAAGAACAGCACCGCAAACACATTATACTTCATCAAAAACTTAAAGAAACTTCCAAAATCTCAGGTTAATACTAGTTTAAATAAATAAAAACATTAAATATGCTAAAATTATTCAAAATCATTAGATCTGCAATCTTACTTTGTGTTTTTGCAATCGTACACTTATCAGCTCAAAATGTTCTGGTTGTTCAAAATCAGGCAGCAGAAAATAGTAAAACATCAAATGAATCACCTGAAAATTCGGAATCATTGTCATTCGAAAATGTTCAGAAAGATGCATCTGAAGAGTACATTTATTATAATCTTGCTGATTTTGAAGTTACTACTGAAAAAGATAGGAGTTACTACTCAGCGAATTCCCTATCTGCAACAAGAACAAATGCAGAAATTAAAGATACTCCAGCCACTATAACGGTAATTAACAAAGAATTAATGGAGGACTTGAACCTCAACAGTATTGGCTCAATAGACCAAGTGATTGCCTCGGCGGTTAAAGAAGAAGATCCGACAAGTGATAACGCTCTAAGGTTCAGAGGTTTCCAAACCACATTTCAGCTTTTTGAATTTATGCCCCGCCAAATTCCTTTAAATTTCTATAATGTAGAACGTGCTGATGTTATCAGAGGGGCCAATAGTTTGATTTTTGGCCAATCAGCACCCGGAGGCAAAGTTAACTTAATAGCAAAAAATGCTAAATTTAATAAAGATTCAGAAAGAATTAACATTCTTTTGGGTAGTAAGGGGAGATCGGAAATCTCTTACGATTTAAATAAAGTATTAAGCAATAAATTAGCAGCAAGATTTATGGTAACGACTGGCGAAAGAGATTATCACCAACTTCATAGGTATAACAAATTCAAGGGAACTACTTTAGAATTACTTTATAGACCTAGCTTAAACACGCAATATAGATTACACCTAGAAAAAGTGAACAGCACCAGGCACTTTGCTTCGGGCACATATAAAGATTATACAGGCCAATATGGGGTTACAGGAATCCCTGAAAAATTTCCGGCCACTTCTGATGTCGTAGACTACATTAGTGATGATTTACTGAACTACATCATCAACTATAATGATCATACAATTATAAATAATAATGGTACCACCGGCGGCTATTACTCTCCAACAGATGGAACATCTAATTGGAGCGTTTATCCTTATATAAATATAGATTCAAAGGAAGACTTTAGAAACTTTTACAGTGAGATTAGACCCATAAATTCAGGCAATGCGGCAGGTGCCACAATTTCAGAAGAAATTGGGGAATTTATTTTGGGAGATGTAACCCATCGCTTTTCGGAAACCATGGAGGGTAAAATTGCTATTTTAAACGAGAAGGCCGAAAGGGATCAGCTCCGTCCCGAAGGAGGAAATAGTTTGAGAGCATCTACAGCTACTTGGAGGCATACGGCCCCCGATCCCTCCGCAGAAGTAGGAGGAGCCAATGGAGCTGATAAGGATAAATTATTTGTGCAATCTTACTGGGTAAACTCTACTGACAATAATGAAAGTACGGCCATAAGAACCACGCTATTTTTCGACGTAAATCTATTTAAAAATCCACAAAGAATACTTTTAGGATATGATTACGACCAAATCAAAAAACACAATAGATCCAATCAACTCTTTAACTCAAATCTTAATCCAGAAATAAGCGATACTGCCTGGTCACTTAGAACTACAGACAGTTTCAATATTCCATATACAGGTGAAAACCCCTTTGATACGGTGTCCTCGGTCAATGGTATAAAACCCTATCAAGACATTAGTGGTAACATTGTATTTATTGATGGAAACAATGTAGTTAACTATGATCCAAGTTATTCTGTTTTCCCAGAGGGTTATAATCCGAATGAGCTAGGAACTTTCTACCCCAGGAGCGAGCGATTTGGTGAAACGGAATTGAATGCTCTTTGGTTCGCGCTCCAAGGGAAATACTTAAATAATAAAGTCAGTACATTAATTGGAGCGAGATATGATGTTATGGACGTACAATCAACGCATATTAACCTTTTAAGATCTGATAATCTAAACGCAGACAGTAGTAAACAAAAGTCTTATGATAAATTAAGTCCCTCTCTAGGAGCAATTTATTGGGTAAACTCGAATGTTGGTATTTTCGCAAATCACGCAGCATCTATCCAGACTCCAACGAGTAATGATTTACAAGCAAACGGCGAAGAAATCCCACCACAAACGGGAAATGGTACTGAACTGGGTTTAAAATTCGAATTATTTGAAGGTTCAGTAGCTGGACAAATAATGGGATACCATGTAGAGAAAAAAAATGACTCTACACAATTCGAGAACCCTGTTTTGAGGGCATGGGCTAAAATTAATGCCCCAGAGCTATTTGAATCATACATTGATATCAGTGACCCAAATAATCCACAACTTAGCTCAAGGTTTACTAGGTACGGAAAGCATATTGCTGATACTGTAGTTATTAGTAGAGGCGTAGAACTGGATTTATTTTATAATCCAACACCCTCAAGCACCCTATTTTTAGGCTATGCATACTTAGATACAGAAATAGATGATTCACCGATTGTAAGTGAAGGCACTAACATTGGTATAAAAGATGGACATACAAATCCAGGCACCTCTCATCATAAATTAGTTCTAAATTTTAGAAAAAACTTTAAACAAGGAAAACTTAAGGGTTGGTATTTCGGCATCGGGCAAAGGTATTATTCAGAGTCCTACGCGGGTGATTACTATGAAGATATTGGGCATCAAGGTGATGAACTTTGGCAAAATAAAGTAAAAGATGAAGGCACTGGTTACCTTGGTGACGGGCTAGCAGATGTTACCTCAATCACAGAATATGATATCGATAGTATAGCACAAAAAGACCCAAGCAGCGGAAATACTCTTTACAATTATATTGATTCACAAACTCAAGAAGTTTTTTATTCAACAACTCAATCAGAAGCACAGGGAGCTCTTCAACAGTCATTAATTGACAGTGGCACTTCGCAATTCCTTGCGCAAATTCAAGCAGCAAGAAGAATTAAAAATTTGGGTCCTGCCCCATTAGAAGAATATGATAATAACGGCAACGGACTGTTAGATAACCAGGAATACGCATACACTCCAGGAGCTAAGACAAGACAGCCCAAAAGTTATGAACTTTGGCTATCAGATCATTTTAGCACCTCATTATTCTTGGGCTGGCGAGGTAAAATAAATAAAGATAAAAATGCTCCGATCGCCAACTTTCATCTTCATGTAGATAATGCATTTAACAATATAGACCTTTTAGCTAGAGGTATAAATGCCTACTACACTGACTCTAAATCCGTGTCCATTCGTTTCACTTTAGATTATTAAGAGGCTAGCAATTAGCTAAAATTCCTCATACTAAAAATTCTGACAATTAACTGAATCAGTGCCCAAAAAAGCGCTCACTATAAGATGAGCGCTTTTATTGAAATAATTTTACTGAAGCTTATTCCGCTTCTAAACGATAGAACTTTTGAGTGCCCTCTATAGTCTCGGTATATGTATTAGTACTTCCAACTGTTTGGATATCACCTGTAACAACTTCGAGGGTTCCGCTTAGGCTTGGCGCAGAACGTAAACTTAATGCTGAACTTCCTTCCCAAGAAATAGTTACGGAACCTGATCCGGCTGATATCGATAGCGCTGGCACTGTCGCTAATGCGAATTGAGGGGATACATTCAAATCACCGTTCATTGTGACTGCAATAGTAGCTTCAGTGGAAGTTACGTCACCAGACCAGCCAGTGAAAATGTACCCTACAGAAGGTGTGGCGGTAAGATTCACAACTTGGCCGCTGACATATTTACTGCTGCCACTGAGGTCAACATTACCGCCAGGGACTGAACCATTAGAAATGTTTAATGCGTAGATATCCCCACCCGGCGT
>TARA_B100001093_G_scaffold185754_1_pt1 | contig 15611 bp, 16 predicted proteins | sample TARA_B100001093 | Tara Oceans TARA_B100001093 (sample SAMEA2623116) | marine metagenome | biome: marine biome (ENVO:00000447); feature: surface water layer (ENVO:00002042); material: "saline water (ENVO:00002010), including plankton (ENVO:xxxxxxxx)" | depth 5 m
CCCCACTACCCCAAAGTGGTGCGCTACCAAGCTGCGCTACGCCCCGTCAGATTGAAGTTATCACAGCGTATCTCCCCCTTTGTTCAAACGTATAACCCGTTTCAGCAGGCGTTCTGTCAGCAGGTCGCGGGGATCACTACTGAAACCCCAGATATGCATGTCTCTCGCAAGCTGACGCAGCTCACACATTGACAATGAAGCCAGCTGAAGCTCAGGCAAGGTGCGCCAAGCTCTGCTGGTCATGGGCATCGCTGAGCGACTAGGGCGATCATTCAGTGAAAGCGTGCCATCCGCAAGCCACTCTGGAATGAGCACCACCAGAACGGCGATCAAGCCATAGAGCTCCACCAATCCCTTAGGCAGTGGATGCAGCCGGCGGCGCTGGCGTGGATCAGGTGAGGACGACACGAACCTCTTGCTCTGACTTGATGGTTCTAACTAAACGCACTTTCATATTGAAATCTCCAATTGTGATCAAATCGCCAAGGTGCTCTGGCCAGGTGAGGACTTCTCTCGCCAGAGAAATGGCTCTGAATTCTTCTTATTGAGCTTCAAGCTGAAGATCAAAATAAAGACCAATGCAAGCGTTAGGGCTATCGCCGCCATAACGACTCTGTCCGGCAAAGCATTGTTCATGCGTTGGCATTCAAGGGAATTGGGCTGTTGTCTCCTCGCAAAACGCAATGACTCACAGACCAGTCGTAATGACTCCAAACCGAACCAGGGAGTTTGTAGTTTGCGCCTTTAAAAGCTCCGAGCAACACACCACTGGGCATCGCTGAGCAATACGGCCTGCTGCCCGGTCTCGCCAGATACTGCTGGTGATACTCCTCGGCGCTGAAGAAAACTTGATCAGCTGCGATTTCGGTCGTGATGTTCTGTCCACCTTGTTGCTTCAACTCTGATTCGTACCAGTCGCGGCTTGCTCTTGCGAGCTCAGCTTGATGATCAGTGGTGGTGAAAATCGCAGATCGGTATTGACTTCCTCGGTCATTGCCCTGCCGATCACCTTGAGTCGGATCATGACATTCCCAAAAAAGTTTCAGAAGATCACTGAAGTCAACTGCCGTAGTGCTCCAAACCACACGAACCACTTCTGAATGCCCAGTGCGACCGCTGCAAACTTGTTCATAACTTGGATTTTCAACCTGACCGCCGGCATAACCAACAGCAGTTGAGACCACACCTGGCAATCTCCAGAACCCTTTCTCAGCTCCCCAGAAACAACCGCAACCAAACAGAACTTCCTCCTGGTCATCCATCAGAGGAGCGTTCAAAGGAGTCCCGAGAACAACGTGACGACTTTGATTATCAGAAGGTTGTGAAGGTGTCGACTGTCCAGTCATCCATGAGGGCAGCATTGAAAAAGAGCCAGTGTCAAAACCCTAGGCAACTGATTTGGGTTCCAGTTGGATGTGATTGAGCAATGTCGTGACGAATGCGAAGAGAAGAAAAGGCAAACTCAAGACGAGAATCAGGCCAACACCCACCAGAGCAAACAGTGGTTTGGAAGACCCCATCAGAGCGAGCCCAGAGGCCAGACTCACAAAAATCACTGCCATCCAGGCCAGAACCTGGCCATAGATATCACCAAAGGTGAGGGTGCAGCGCACCGCGAAGGGAGAGCTGGAAGACATCGCTAAGAGCTTTTGAACCAGCTAAGCCCCGAACAAGAGATTTGTCGTGGATTTATGGATAAGCGTTTCATGATTCAAGCCACAGCATCCAATCGTTCGGCGGCCTGTTCCCGCTCCCAAAGCCTTCGATAAGGCCCTTGAACACTGATGAGTTGATTGTGATGGCCTTGTTGAGAGAGCCGTCCCTGCTCCAGTACAAGAATCCGATCGCAGGCTGCAGCGGCGGAAAGTTGGTGGCTAATCATCACAATCGTGCGTTGGGTTTGCCTGCGAACAGAGGCAAGAATCTCTGCAGCCGTGTTGTTATCAACGCTGGCCAAAGCGTCATCCAGCACCAGTAATGGTGAAGTCATCAATAAGGCCCGACCAAGAGCCGTGCGCTGACGTTGGCCTCCACTGAGCGTGATGCCTCTCTCACCCACCAAAGTCTCGAAGCCATCGGGGAAACCCTTCACGTCATCAAGCAAACGGGCTTGCTCTGCAGCCGCGCTCACCCGATCCATCCCAGCCTCAGGGTCTCCATAGCGCAGATTGTCGGCAAGGGTGCTCGTAAACAGATAGCCCTCCTGAGGCACGAGCGCGATCTGTTGCCTCAGATCTTGAAGTCGGAGTTGCGTGAGATCGCAACCATCAAGAAACAGCTGTCCCTCTGGAACTTCCACCATGCGTCCGAGGGCTCGAGCCAAGGTGGTCTTTCCGCAGCCAACAGGACCCACAACTGCAACTAATTCGCCCGGTGCAATGCGAAACGAAAGTCCCCTCAGGGTGTCTTGATCGCTGCCTTCGTAACGAACATGCAAATTTCTCGCTTCGAGTTCACCCTGAATCTGTTCCCTGACCGTTGCAGGTTCCAATGGATCTCTAATGAGAGGCTGGCGAGAAAGCAATTCTTCGACACGCTCCAGGCTCACTTGACCCGTTTGGAAGGTATTAAGAGTGAATCCCAGCAAAGCTGTCGGGAATACCAACCGCTCCACATAAAGAATCAACGCAACCAAGCCACCGATCGAGAGCGTCCCCCGTTCCAGCTGACCACTGCCCAAAGCGATCAGTAGTAATAGAGAGATGGAGGAAATGCCTTCAAGCAACGGGAAAAGAGTGCTTCGGGTGCGAGCCAAACGAATCGCTGAATCCCTGTAGCTCTTATTACGGCTCCCAAAGGCGTCGAGCTCCGGCTCCTCTTGGCCGTAAATCTTGATGGCTGCGATACCGGAGAGGTCTTCCTGAATGAGCTCACTGAGACCTGCCAGATCTTCCTGCTGTCGTCTCTGTTGACGCATCATTCGGCCACCAAACAAGCGCACCGAGCCCAGCATCACCGGATACAAAGCAATCGCAGCCACTGTCAGACCTGGGTCTATGGCCAACATCGCCGGGAGGGTGAAGGCATAAGCCAAAACCGTGTTGGTCAGGCTTAAGACCGCAAATCCAAGCAGCCTTCTGACGTTTTCAACATCGCTAGTTGCACGGCTGATGATTTCTCCGCTTCCGGTCTGCTGCACCCAACCCGGTTCTTGCAGCAACATCTGGTCAAATAATTTTTGGCGTAATTCCACCTCAACTTGCCGCCCCACTCCAAACACCAATTGGCGCGAAATCAGTCGCGCAATGCCCATGCTTGTTGCAAGCAACACGATAAAACCGGCCTGACGCAGAACATCGGAAATCGCAAATCCATCTTGCAGATCATCAATCACTCGCCTCACTTCCAGTGGAATCGTGACGCTGAGGATGTTCACGACAACCAGGGTCAGCGCTCCGACGACAACAGTGCGGCGGTGCGGACGCAAATAGCGACCGATTAAATCGAGACGAAAGGCGGCCATGCCTGTTGCAGAACAAGCATCAACCTAGACATTCGTCTCTGTGTCAAGTGGGGCTGCAACCAGCTGCCGTAGAGGTTGGTGCCAGAGGTTTATTGATCTGGTAATTGAGACTTTTGTGAGTAATAGTGGAAGTGTCCCCATCACCCGGCCCGGCGTGCATCTGCACACCGGGCTTTTTACTGACCCAACCATTCCGATCGCGTTTCCCAGATGGTCACCGCCTCAGCACCCTGGCCACAACTCCTTGAACAATTGCTAGCAGGAATCGTTCTTTCAAAAGAGGATGCCGCTGCCCTAATGGAAGCTTGGCTGGCGGAAGAGCTCACACCGGTGCAAACAGGTGCATTTCTTGCCGCGCTGCGTATCAGAAATCTCCATGGCTCGGAACTTGCCGCCATGGCAAAGGTTTTACGAAGAGCCTGTGAGTTGCCTGACGTGCGACCTGAGCTTGCCCTTGTCGACACCTGTGGAACCGGTGGAGACGGAGCGAACACCTTCAATATTTCAACAGCGGTGGCGTTCACAGCTGCAGCCTGTGGTGCAACGGTTGCCAAACACGGCAATCGCAGCGCCAGCGGGAAAGTTGGATCTGCTGATGTTCTTGAAGGATTGGGATTGCAGCTCAAGGCCCCAATGGAAACCGTGGTGGGTGCACTCACTCAATCAGGAGTCACCTTTTTATTTGCTCCTGCATGGCATCCAGCCTTGGTGAATCTCGCTCCTCTTCGACGCAGTTTGGGAGTGCGAACAGTCTTCAATCTGCTCGGACCTTTGGTCAATCCACTGACACCAGAAGCTCAGGTGCTCGGCGTGGCGAGAGCTGAATTACTTGACCCCATGGCTGAGGCACTGCAGAGACTCGGGTTGAATCGAGCCATCGTGGTGCATGGCGCCGGTGGCTTGGATGAAGCATCCCTGGAGGGCTCCAATCAGTTACGCATTCTCGAAAATGACCACATCCGTTCAGAGCAACTCCACCCCTCTGATTTTGGTCTGACTCCTGCACCTCTCGAAGCCTTACGCGGTGGTGATTTGATCACCAATCAACACATGCTTGAAGCCGTGCTGAAGGGAGAAGCGCCAGCGGCTCATCGCGATGTTGTTGCCCTCAACACAGCCTTGGTTCTATGGACTTCAGGAGTTCAATCTGATCTTGCTGCTGGAGTTCAGCTCGCTTTGACAAAGATGCAGGAGGGTCGTCCATGGCGTCGACTTGTGTCTCTACGTGATGCCCTGGAAGGTCGCAAGGAAGAATGAAGAGGCCATTGCTGCCAGTTGCCTTCTGCTGATGACCGCTACTAACGAATTAACAGCGCGTCTAGTCCTGCAGGACGGCACTGTCCTCGAAGGCTTTGCCTGCGGTCAGCACGGCAGCGTGATTGGCGAGGTGGTGTTCAACACCGGGATGACCGGATATCAGGAAGTACTGACAGATCCCAGTTATGCAGGTCAGCTCATCACCTTCACCTATCCAGAGATAGGAAACACGGGTGTCAATTCTGATGACCAGGAAGCTGATGAGCCTCATGCGCGTGGATTAATCGTGCGACAGCTTTCTCCTCAACCAAGCAATTGGCGCAGTCAACAATCTCTTCCGGAGTGGATGGAACAACACGGTGTGATTGGCATTCAAGGTGTGGATACACGTGCTCTTGTGCGGCACCTTCGCGAATTAGGGCCGATGAACGGCGTGATCAGTAGTGATGGTCGTTCAGCTGTTGAACTGTTGGAGGAGCTGAATCAGGCCCCTTCAATGGAAGGACTCAATCTTGCTGACCAGGTCTCTACGCCAACTCCCTACACCTGGAATAAGCCGTGCGGCGTCAAATTTGACCAACGTCTTCAGTCACGTCCTGAGCTTCCATATCGAGTTGTGGCGATTGATTTTGGAATCAAGCGAGCCATCTTGAATCGATTGGTAGGCCATGGCTGTGACTTAACGATTTTGCCGGCAAACACAGATCTCAACACCGTGCTGTCCCATGAGCCTGAGGGCGTCTTTCTATCGAACGGTCCAGGAGATCCAGCGGCTGTGACATCAGGAATCAAGCTGGCACGCGGTTTACTCGAGCAGAGCTGTTTACCAATGTTCGGGATTTGTCTCGGGCATCAAATCCTGGGCCTTGCTTTGGGTGGCAAAACCTTCAAGTTGGCCTATGGCCATCGTGGCCTCAATCATCCATGTGGCACGAATGGTCAGGTGGAAATCACCAGTCAGAACCATGGCTTTGCACTTGATGCTGCGTCACTGCCTACGGACAAAATTGAAGTCACTCATTTCAATCTCAACGACCGAACTGTGGCCGCATTTGCGCATCGAGAGCAACCCGTCTTTGGAGTGCAATACCACCCGGAGGCAAGCCCAGGGCCCCATGACGCTGATCATCACTTCGCTCGTTTTGCGGCCTTGATGGCGGCTCGCCGCTGAATCGTGGTGAGAAGGTGCCAATCTCCCTAGTATTTGCTCCAACAGAAATCCGGGGGATTGGTCCCATTACTGAACTGCAGCGATTAACCGTTTCGCTTCGGGGTGGCTTCGAGCAAAAAGGTAGCTGCATGGTGTTTCATTTCACCGGTCAGCTTGATGCCTATTCCGAGAGTCAGTTCATGACCTACGTGACTGATGTCCTTAAAACGAACAAGTCACCGGCCGTGATCGACCTCATTAAGGTTGATTTTCTTGATTCCTCAGGTCTTGGTGCTCTTGTGCAATTTGCCAAGCAATGCAAGGACGCCAAACGGCGTTTTGCTGTTGTAGGCAATGCTCGAGTAGTTCAAACCGTGAAGCTGGTTCGACTTGAAGATTTTCTCCACCTGAAGGAAGACCTTGACAAAGCCATTGCACCGTTCGCAAGTTGAGCGATTGGATCCGTTTCCAGTCTTCACAGGAGCCCGATCATGATTTGGGCTCGCTGCAGCTTGCCTGGCTTGGAGATGCTGTTTGGGAACTTCATCAACGACTGAAATTGTGTAAGAACCCTGGGAGATCTCAGGATCTTCACAGGGCGGTTGTTTCTCAAGTTCGGGCTGATGCACAGGCCAAGGCATTGGACGAACTTGATCCATTCCTGACCGATCAAGAAAGGGACTTTGTCAGGAGAGGACGCAATAAAGCTGGTCGAGGACCGAAGCGAGCTGATCCCGGTATCTATGGAAGAGCAACGGGATTTGAGACAATGGTTGGCTGGCTCTTTTTGCAGAATCCGGCGCGGCTTGCGCAGCTCTTGGATCGCCTCGAGGAGACCGACACCGCCCTGTCATAACAACCCCTGCCATGAGCTCACGATTTGATCGCCGCCCCTCCCAAGGTTCTGGCAGCAGCTCAGGTTCACGCGGTCGTCGTCCCTTCCGCGATGGCCCCCCTCTTCGCCGTGATCGGGATGAACCCTGGGGGGGACGATTTGAAACTGGAAGCTCAGAACGCCGTTTGACTGATCGACGCTCTTCTGAGGAGCAACCTTCAGGCCGACGCTCTACAGATCGACGCCCCTCCGATAAGCGCAGCTCTGATCGACGTTTTTCAGAGCGCCGACCTGGGGATTTCAGTTCCAATGATCGTCGACCATCCTTCGAACGCCGATCCTCGGATCGAAGCCAATCAGATCGGCGGTTTTCTGACCGTCGTCCAAGAGATTCCAATGATCGTCGTCCTACGTTTGAGAGGGGTACTTCTGAGGGGCGTTCCTATGAAGGCCGTTCATCCGAAGATCGTTTTTCGGAAAACCGTTTTTCAGAAAGACGACCCAGAGATCAGAATTCAAAAACTCCCCGGCCTTCTTTCGATCGTCGACCATCTCCTCGACCCTCTGGAGATCGTCGACCACGGTTCGAAGAACGCCGTCCTCAAAGCCCTGTCAACAGCAAGCGGTCTTCACCCAGGCTGGAAGACAAACCAAGAGGTGAGTCGAGTCCGCATGCAGCTGAGCGAATAGCCGATGATTTGCTCTGGGGTCGTCACGCCACACAAGCTGCTTTAGAGGCAGGCAGGCCAATTCATCGCATTTGGTGCACCTCTGAACTCCGCAGCGCCTCAAAATTTCTACAGCTGCTTAAAGACGCAAAATCCTCGGGTGTCCTGGTTGAAGAAGTCACTTGGGCAAGACTCGGTCAGCTCACAGGTGGCGCTGTTCACCAAGGCATTGTTTTGCAGACAGCAGCAGCTGAAACCTTTGATCTTCAAGATTTAGTGAATGGATGCAGCGCCCTGGAGGAAGCCCCGCTTTTGTTGGCCTTGGATGGCCTTACCGATCCACAAAATCTAGGGGCGATCGTACGCTCAGCAGAAGCTCTAGGAGCCCATGGGGTCGTGCTTCCTCAGCGCAGAAGTGCCGGTTTAACTGGTTCAGTGGCCAAGGTTGCTGCGGGTGCACTGGAACACTTACCAGTCGCACGGGTCGTCAATCTCAACCGTTCCCTGGAAACCTTGAAATCAGCTGGTTATCGAGTAATCGGATTGGCAGAGGAAGGGGACCTCACCCTCGAAGAGGTCGACTTAGACGGTCCTCTGGTGATTGTGACCGGCTCTGAAGGGCAGGGGCTTTCGATGTTGACGCGTCGTCATTGTGATCAGTTGATCCGCATTCCATTGCGAGGAGTGACCCCGAGCTTGAACGCATCGGTAGCGACAGCTCTCTGTGTCTATGAAGTTGCCCGTCGCGGTTGGATGAAGGGTCTCAAAGGGCAGAACCCATCTCCAAGAATCACCAGGCCCCAATTGGCTGGGTCTTCTGCAACAAAGGTGCCCATCACTTCAGACCCCGTTGAGGAGATTGTCTTGGATCAGACCTCAGATACGTCCATGGTCACCCTTGATTTACAGAGAGACTCGGCCCCAATGTCAGGAACTGATGCTTTTGGAGTGAGTATTGATCTCTAATTTCGGCAGTATTCCTCCGTTATTGCAGTTAAAGGACCTGAAGCAAGGCACAATGATTCGACCTCGACTGCTCTTCCATGAGCCCCCTGATCAGGCCCCTGCGCAGTCTCGCCAACGGTCTCGGATTTGCATGGTGGGCTCGGGTCCAGACCCATGGACCTGACGTCACTTACTGGTTCGGACCCTTTGTAACCAAGAGTGGGCTTGAGAAAGTACTACCTGCTTTTCTTGAAGATCTCTCCTCAGAGGCACCATCGTCCATGAATCATTCGGTTCTTCGTTGTCGTCGATCCGAACCCCTAACGATCAATGCCCAAGGCTGAAGCTGATAGCGTCAAGATCGGAACTTAAATCCTGCAGATGGCGATTGCCGAGTGGCGTCAGCAACTTGAAAGTGGTGACGTATCCGTAAGGGAGCTCACAGATCATCATTTGGCCCGAATTGAGGCAGTTGATCCCAGTGTTCATGCCTTTTTAGAGGTCACATCCGAGCGGGCTCGCGCGGATGCAGATCGGCTCGACGAGGCTCGCGCAGCAGGTGAATCACTCCCACCTTTGGCTGGTGTGCCGATTGCCATCAAAGACAACCTGTGTACGAAAGGAATTCGCACGACCTGCTCCAGTCGGATGCTGAAGTCTTTTGTTCCGCCTTATGAATCCACAGTGACTGAGCGTCTCTGGCGTTCAGGAGCTGTCTTGATTGGGAAAACTAATCTCGACGAGTTTGCCATGGGCGGCTCCACCGAAACCTCCGCTTTTGGACCTACAGCCAATCCCTGGAATACAGATTTCGTACCTGGAGGAAGCTCTGGTGGAAGCGCCGCTGCTGTTGCAGCAGGTGAATGCATGGCTTCTCTGGGCTCCGATACAGGTGGATCCATCCGACAACCAGCCTCTTTTTGTGGTGTCGTTGGCCTAAAACCTACCTATGGCCGAGTCAGCCGCTACGGGCTGGTGGCCTTCGCCAGTTCACTAGACCAAGTCGGTCCTTTTGCAACGTCAGTTTCCGATGCAGCCGAACTTCTTCAGGCCATCGCTGGAGAAGATCCGAGAGATTCAACCTGCCTGAAAGCACCTGTACCCAATTACCTCGATGCTCTTGAGCGATCCGTCAGTGGGCTCCGGGTTGGAATGGTTCGAGAGTGCTTTGAGCAAGAAGGATTGGACCCTCAGGTCAAAGCCTCAGTCCTTGCTGCTGCCAACCACCTGCAGTCCTTAGGCGCTGAGCTTGTCGATGTGAGTTGTCCTCGATTTAACGATGGCATCGCCACCTACTACGTCATCGCCCCATCAGAGGCATCGGCCAACCTGGCCCGATATGACGGCGTGAAGTATGGCTTCCGTGCTGACGATGCATCCAGCCTTGCTGCCATGACGGCTCGAAGCAGAGCCGAAGGCTTTGGTAGCGAAGTTCAAAGACGCATCCTGATTGGCACCTATGCCCTGTCGGCAGGGTATGTGGACGCTTATTACCGAAAAGCTCAGCAGGTTCGGACGTTGATTCGTCGCGACTTTGAAACGGCCTTTAGCGCCGTTGATGTGTTGCTGACGCCTACGGCTCCCTCCACTGCATTCGCCGCTGGCTCACATACAGATGACCCGCTTGCGATGTACCTCGCTGATCTACTCACCATTCCTGCCAACTTGGCCGGGTTGCCTGCCATCAATGTGCCTTGTGGATTCAACAGCAACGGGCTACCGATTGGCCTTCAACTCATTGGAAATGTTCTTGAGGAACCCCTGCTGCTTCAGGTCGCTCATCAGTACGAGCAGACTGCAAATGTCATGACCACGCGTCCCGATGGCGCCTTCATCCCGGCCTGATTTTCAAGCCAAGCCCCTGCATCTAGCGCCTGCAGGGGTTGATACCACCACATCTTGCGCATGCGCCTAAACTGAAGGGATGGCATTTGTTCCTCTTCATAACCACAGCGACTACAGCCTTCTGGACGGAGCATCCCAGCTCCCCCAAATGGTGGAGCGTGCAAAGGACTTAGGCATGCCAGCGCTAGCGCTCACGGATCACGGAGTGATGTACGGAGCCGTTGAACTCCTGAAATTATGTAAAAAAGCAGGGATAAAACCAATTATTGGCAATGAAATGTATGTCATCAATGGATCGATTGATGACCCACAACCTAAAAAAGAACGCCGATATCATCTTGTAGTTCTGGCAAAGAATGCTACTGGTTATCGAAACTTAGTGAAGCTCACTAGCATTAGTCATCTGCGTGGAATGCGTGGAAGAGGGATTTTTTCCCGAGCCTGCGTTGATAAACAGCTACTCAAGCAATACGGCGAAGGCCTAATTGTGGCTACCGCCTGTCTTGGTGGTGAAATTCCTCAAGCAATCATGCGTGGACGCAATGATGTAGCAAGAGATGTAGCCCTTTGGTATCAGCAAACGTTCGGCGATGACTTTTATTTAGAAATACAGGATCACGGATCACCTGAAGATCGGATCGTTAATGTTGAAATTGTTCGGATCGCCAAGGAACTTGGGATTCGAGTGATTGCTACCAATGATGCTCATTACCTCACTCGCAACGATGTAGAAGCCCATGATGCCCTGCTTTGTGTCCTGACAGGCAAGCTGATCAGCGATGAAAAGAGGTTGCGCTACACCGGCACCGAATACCTTAAAAGTGAGGAGGAGATGAGACACCTTTTTGCTGATCACCTTGAACCAGATGTGGTGTTAGCAGCAATTAGTAACACCGTTCAAGTTGCAGAGAAGGTCGAGGATTACGACATTCTTGGCAGATATCAAATGCCTCGTTTCCCAATTCCTGAAGAACACACTCCTGTGAGTTATTTAAAGGAGGTTACTGAGCAGGGTCTGCGCAATCGTTTGGAAATTGATTCCGAAACAGAAATTGATACAAACTACGGAGAACGTCTTTCTCATGAATTGAAAATCATGGAGCAGATGGGATTCCCAACCTATTTTCTAGTGGTGTGGGATTACATTCGTTTTGCACGAGAACAAGGAATTCCCGTTGGTCCAGGGCGGGGCTCGGCGGCTGGATCACTTGTTGCCTATGCCCTTGGAATTACCAATATCGATCCAGTTAGCAATGGCCTGCTGTTCGAACGATTCCTGAATCCAGAACGAAAGTCAATGCCTGATATTGATACCGATTTCTGTATTGAACGTCGTAGTGAAGTGATTGATTACGTCACTCGTCGCTATGGCGCAGACAAGGTGGCGCAAATTATCACATTCAACCGCATGACCTCTAAAGCGGTTCTAAAAGATGTGGCACGAGTGCTCGATATTCCTTATGGAGATGCAGATCGCTTAGCAAAGTTGATTCCGGTTGTTCGCGGCAAGCCAGCCAAGCTGGCAGCGATGATTGGCGATGAATCTCCAAATCCTGAATTTCGCGAAAAATACAAAAAAGATCCTGTAGTAAAGCGCTGGGTCGATATGGCGATGCGGATTGAAGGAACCAACAAAACGTATGGAGTTCATGCAGCTGGAGTTGTCATTGCAGCAAACCCATTGGATGAACTGGTTCCTCTTCAGAGAAACAATGATGGACAAGTAATCACTCAATACTTCATGGAAGATGTGGAGTCCATGGGACTCCTGAAGATGGATTTCCTTGGCCTTAAAAATCTCACAATGATCGATAAAACTCTGGAGCTTGTGGCTGCCAGTATCGGAGAACGGGTTGATCCAGACAAACTGCCTCCGGAAGACCCTGAAACATTTGCCCTCCTGGCTCGAGGAGATCTTGAAGGGATTTTTCAGCTTGAATCAACAGGGATGCGTCAAATCGTTCGTGATCTAAAACCCTCTTCTTTAGAAGATATCTCCTCCATTTTGGCGCTCTATCGACCAGGTCCGCTCGATGCAGGATTGATTCCTAAATTTATTAACCGTAAGCATGGTCGTGAAGCGATTGACTTTGCTCATCATTCGATTGAGCCAATCCTGAAAGAGACTTACGGGATCATGGTTTATCAGGAACAGATCATGAAAATAGCGCAAGATATGGCTGGATATTCCCTTGGAGAAGCCGATTTACTTCGGCGCGCAATGGGTAAGAAAAAAGTGTCAGAAATGCAGAAACATCGAGGAATTTTCGTCAAGGGTGCTTCTGATCGAGGTGTCGACAAAAAAGTGGCTGACGAATTATTTGATCAAATGGTTTTATTCGCTGAATATTGCTTCAACAAAAGTCATTCCACTGCCTATGGAGCTGTTACTTATCAAACCGCTTACCTAAAAGCACATTATCCAGTGGCCTATATGGCCGCCTTGCTCACGGTGAATGCTGGAGCCAGCGACAAAGTGCAGCGCTACATCTCCAATTGCAATGCAATGGGGATTGAAGTCATGCCCCCCGATATCAATGCATCTGGCATTGATTTCACTCCAAAAGGTGATCGAATCCTGTTCGGTTTGTCCGCTGTTCGGAACCTCGGAGACGGAGCGATCCGTGCAGTCATCACTTCGAGGCACGCAGAAGGTTCTTTTGAATCTCTGGCTGATCTCTGTGATCGCCTTCCTTCTTCTGTTCTTAATCGCAGAAGCATGGAATCACTGATTCATTGCGGAGCAATGGATGCTCTTGAGCCCAACGCTAATCGAGCTCAATTGATGGCTGATTTGGATCTTCTTCTTGACTGGGCAACATCACGCGCAAAAGATCGAGCCAGTGGTCAGGGCAATTTGTTTGATCTGATGGCAGCTCCCAGTGATAGCGATGATGGTGGTTCTGGAACAGATCTCAGTCTGGCGCCGAAGGCTGCTCCGGTGAAGGATTACCATCCAACTGAAAAACTACGGCTAGAGAAAGATCTTGTTGGGTTTTATCTCTCCGACCATCCTCTAAAACAACTCACACCACCAGCGAAGCTATTGGCACCGATTGGACTCGGCAGCCTTGATGAGCAAGCCGATAAATCAAAAGTAAGCGCAATCGCCATGATTAGTGAGATGCGTCAGGTCACCACTCGAAAGGGCGATCGTATGGCCGTTTTAACCCTCGAAGACTTAACTGGATCCTGCGAAGCGGTGGTTTTTCCAAAAAGTTATGCGCGCTTGGCTGATCACCTCATGGCTGAAGCCCGCCTTCTTGTCTGGGCAGCTGTCGATCGCCGCGACGAAAGGGTCCAATTGATTGTTGATGACTGTCGGGCCATCGATGATTTGCGCTTACTGATGGTGGAACTTGACTCTGAACAGGCCAGCGACGTAGCAGTGCAACACAAACTACGTGAATGTTTGCAGGCTTATCGCCCTGATCAGGAGGAATTAGGAGTCCGAGTACCCGTTGTCGCGGCAGTCCGCCAGGGAAGCTCGATTCGATACGTTCGCCTAGGGCCTCAGTTTTGTGTACGTGATGCTTCTGCAGCAGCTCTTCATTTAGAGGAGCGAAGCTTCAACGTAAAATGCAGTGAACCTCTTCTCAATTAGAAGAAAACTGTCACAACATCATTGGCTTAATTCTGTTTTTGCGCACGAATCGATTCGCGCATCCTCTGAATATTCGGCTTGATGTGCTCGAGTCCGAGAAAAGTTCCCGCATTTTGTTCCCAGCTAGCAGATAGAACTCCATAACTGAGACCTCCAAGGCCCAACAAAAAGAAACCTCCAGAACCCAGCAAAGTGATTCCAGGAGGCACGTCCATGATCTGGCGTGAAACCAGAAAATAGCTTCCTACGAAAACACCCATGCCCATGACCGATGGAATGCCGGTTGCAATAGCAACTCGACGTGCCATGCGATTGGCAACTGACTTGGGAATGGCTTGACTGCTTTTTGACTTTGAAGCAGCTCGCTCGGATTTTGATTTCGTAGTTTCAACTGACCGACGCGGCTCGAAGGGCAGAGAATTGCGTCGATCAGCCATGGAATTTTGAAGTCAGGTACGGCTTTCTTAGCCGCGTATTCCAAGCTTAGAAATCAGATCGCTGTAGCGCTGTTCGCTTTTACCACGCACATAACCAAGCAAGCGCTTGCGACGACCAATCATTTTCAACAGACCTTGGCGAGACGAATAGTCGTGAATGTTCTGTTGAAGATGGCTGCTGAGCTTCGAGATGCGCTCACTCAGCATGGCGACCTGAACCTCTGCCGATCCGGTATCGGTGGCATGGGTTTGGTGGCTGTTGATGAGTTGTTGCTTTTCGGTGGTATCGAGCGACATGCGAGGCGTCCAGCCCTTCCAGTGCAAAGAACTAATTTACCTCTTCGCCTGCACAATTACGACGAAGGGCGGTTTAACCACTGCAAACTGGAGCGAAGCCAAGCATCTCCATCATCTGATGGAGGGACTTCTCCTCCTGCGGCGACAGCACGCATCGCTCGACGGATCTCCAAATCCTCATAACCCAGTGCACCAAGAGTGAGCTGTAAGTCTCGTAGCGGATCAGGTTGAATCGGCAGCTCTTTGAGATCACTCCTATCAACAAGCGACAGTCCAGAGCCATCACTCTCCGGCTGCGTACTCCAAGCACCCAGGCGATCACGTAGTTCCACCGCAAGACGTTCCGCTGTTCGTTTCCCAACACCCTGAGCCTGAGTCAGACGGCGCAGATCACCATCAATAATCGCTTCGATCAACTCCACAGCTCTACAACACTCCAACAAAGCCAGAGCCATCTGAGGGCCAACACCGTTCACACCGATCAAAACGCGGAATAAGTCTCGCTCTCTGCGATCAGGGAAACCAAACAAACTCGATCCATCATCCCTCTGAACCTGATGAATCCAGAGGGTGCAGATCGTTTCTATGGAGAGAGGTTGTAAGTATCTGGAAGCAAGTTGGACTTCATAACCAACTCCAGCGCAGGCGATAACCAACCCCTGACGGCCACCCTGACTCCAGTGTTCGATGCGCTCGCCACGTAGCCAACCGATCATGCGTTTCTTTTAAATTGACCAATCAAGGCAGGTGCACTCCCACAACATCGAAAGAGATCAGAAAGGATGATGCTGATTTGATTCTTATGGAGGATCAATGTTGCCCCCCTGGCACCTCTAAAAGAAATGGAACCATCGCAGAGTGCTGCCCTCTGGACGAAAGGTCCCATAGATGATCACCCGAAAGCAAGTGGGGGCCGCGTGAAATCTCAGGCATCAAAGGAGCTTTTACAGCGCTGCAAGGCTTATTTGAATCTGTTTTTCTAATGGTATGAAAACCCTCAGTGACTCGTACAAACAACAGTCTTAATGCGGTGGCACAACGATTTGACGAAACGATGAGGCACAAAAAAAGAAGGCGAGGAAGCCTTCTTTGGGGGGTGTGAGGAGCCAA
>TARA_B100001093_G_scaffold394102_1_pt1 | contig 15592 bp, 9 predicted proteins | sample TARA_B100001093 | Tara Oceans TARA_B100001093 (sample SAMEA2623116) | marine metagenome | biome: marine biome (ENVO:00000447); feature: surface water layer (ENVO:00002042); material: "saline water (ENVO:00002010), including plankton (ENVO:xxxxxxxx)" | depth 5 m
CTTCTTAATAAACTAAATGAAAAGAATTTTTGCATTAATAGAATCTCTATTTGGTATTGTTAAATTAGATTTGAATATTTATATAAAAAAGTTTTAAGGAAAAATGAGTTAAAAAAACCTGAAAAGATGAATATGACACTTTTTCAGGTTTTTTGTTATTAAAATCTAAACAAACTCTAATTTTTATTAGTAATTTTCCACCACCAAGCATTGTTATCAACAGCATAATAATTTTTCAAACGAAGTTCATCACTTGTTCTTTCTAAAATTTCGAAAGTATGGCTTCCAACGTACATTCCCATAAAACCTAAGCCTGATAAATTAATTGTTTCTACTCCACCTGGTGCCGAGATATACCATTTTCCAGAAATATTTCCAATATCAGCTCCAGATAATGGAAAATTATCCACTTCATCGCAACAACTACTTGCTGATTGATCTCTTAAACCTCCAAAATCAGATTTAGCTGCAGCTCCTTTGGTCAAAATATTATTGTCTGGTCCAGCATCAAAAGTAAATGTTCCGTCCGCTGAGAAAGTATATCTATCGTCATACAAACCAGTAGCAGCTTTTTCGTTTGGACCAGCAGACCACCATATTGGATCACTCATATCATTAGCACCAACACCCATATGACCACCAGCTTCTTTTTTGATTCTCCATGTACCCGTCGTTAATGCATTAACTAGTTCTACAGGTGGAGTGTAGGTAGCAAGTACTGTTACAGTTTTTGCAACAACAGTTGAAGTCCCTCCAGGTCCAATAGCAATTGCACTTACTGTGTAATCATGTGTCCCAATTGTTGAAAAATTGTAAGTATTTTTTCCCGCTGGAAGCAATTCCTCCTTACCGTTAAAAGAAAATTTATAGGTCATTGCCCCCTTTCCAGTTATAGTAAAATGAACTGTACCAGAACCATCTCCGTTAGGTGCAGCGGCTGTGGCTCCAACTATTTCAGCCGTTAATGACACTTCAGTTGGAGCTTTTAGTTCTCCAAGTTTGTATTCTTCTTCTTCTTCACAGCTAATAAGTGTAAAAACTGTTAGAACAAAAATTGTTTTAAAAAGTATGTTTATTTTTTTCATTTTTATTTATTTTATCTGTGTAAAAATATGTTATCTATATAAGCTATAACCTTATCGGTGTTATTTTCGCCATTAAATTGAAGTAAGATTCGACTATACTTAGTTTCTGCCTTTTGATCAGAAAAATCGAATTCTAAAGTTTGCCATCCATTTAGAGTCACTGCCTGCTCTTTTAGAGCTTGGCCTACCCAAGGCTCACCTGAGGATCCGTCTTGCAATTTAACCCATAATTTATTGTCTTGACTTCCAGTTAAACCATCTTGTGGGACGTAGACCTTAACGGTAATTTTATTATAAACTGATAAATCTAACTTTTTAGTTTTAGCAGCATCTAAATCAAAGTTAATATTAGTGTATTGTCCGCCATAATCTTCATATTTCAATACTTTTGATGATGTATTTATAGTGCCTGAAAAAGGATTGTCTATTATAGCCTTATTACCCCCATCAGCAAACCATGTTGTTATATTACCATTTCCTTCAAAATCATCATGTGCAACAGGTGAAACATATTCAAAATCATCAATATAAGCTACCACTTTATCATTGTTATTTTCACTATTTACCTGGAAAACTATTCTATTGAAATTAGTAGCAGATGCTTTAGCAGAAAAATCTACCATAACAGTTTGCCACTTATCTAATTCTAGAGGAGTAATTACACCATATTGACCAACCCAAGGTTGACTAGATGTTCCATCTTGTAGCTTAACCTCCACCTGATTTGGTTGTGATCCAGTAATTCCAGACGATGGAATATGTATTTTGAATGTAAATTTATTATTTACAGATAAATCGAATTTTTGATCCGCATCAAATTGAATATTAGCATATTGACCACCAGTATCGTCATACTTAAGAACATTAGCGGAAGAATTTCCAGTTGTGGATGGGTTTGCTACTATAGATTTTCCTACAGAATCCGCTTTCCAGTTTATAGTCCCATTTCCTTCAAAATCATCAAAGATAACTTGTTCTCCAGCTGGTACATATCTCTGGATATTATCAATATGATAAGTTCCAGCAGTTGAAGCTCCTCCATCAACAAATAACAATAACTGTTTGAAATCAGCTGTTCCATCAAAATCAACTCCACCATTTGGATAATCTTGTTTAGTTACAGTAGAAAAGTCAAATGTTAAAGTATTCCAACCTTTTGTTGAAAAATCCTGAGCCAATAAAATATATTCATTTGCTCCACTTTCTTGTAATTTCATTGATAATTTGTGAGTTGTATCGTCGGGAGAATAAATTTTAACTTCATATTTATTTACAGCATCCTTAACAACCTTAATTGGCTGGTCTAAGTTAATTTTTACATGTTCCCATTGAGCTCCTGAATTAGTAACTTTTCCAGTATTGTTAGATGAGTTGTCAGGGTCTTTTGATAATTCAAAAGAGGTTCCATCCACACCAGTGAACTTTTCTTCTTTGTCAAATTTGATCGGAAGTTTAATTTCTGATTTTTTGTAGAAATAAATATTGTCTATAAAAAGTGTAGGACTTCCAGCTGCATCAAGTTTAAACTGATAAATATCGTTTAATGTAAGACCTTGATCTGTGTAATCTTTGAGTGGAATATCTAGACTGATCCATCCATCTTTTGTTGTAGTTTTGGTAACAGATTTTTCTCCTGAAGCTTTACTAATTGTAAAAATCTTAAAATCCCCGCTTGTAGCAGACCACACGTCCATATGTAAAAACTCCATTCCAGAAACGTCTTGCTCTGTAAATTGAATTCCTTGATAATTTAGATTTGAATATTGAAGGATTTTATCCCCACTCAAATCGTATTCAGTAAATTGAGTTGCCTGTCCCCATCCAGGATTAAAATTAGTCCCAGATAAACTCGTATAAGTATCAGAAAAAATAGAAACTACACTCCCAGCTGGTCTTTCCTTAGGTGTTGAAGCAGAAACCATAGGCTGTAATATTTCAGTAACTACAAAATTAGCAGTATAATCCGTTGTTGCAATAGCACCCCCTTTTGCAGTAACTTTAACTGCATAAGTTCCAGCATTTTTATAAGTAAAAGATGCAGAAGCTCCTATGTTAGCTGAAACTTTTTCAGCTCCTGTTTCACCAGAATAATAATCGAAAGTTGTAGCATAATCTGCCGTGGCAGTTACATTAACTTTCTTTGAAATAGCCTCGTCGTTTGTAATTGCAACTACTAAATTTACAGGCGCTTTAAAAGAAACTACTAATTGAACATCAGAAACAGTTTTTAAATTATTGAATCCTTTGGCAGTAACTTTAACAGCATGAGTTGCCTCTGTAAATGTGTGGGTTATACTTTTTCCAGCTTTTATTCCAGTACTAACAGCACTACCATCTCCAAAATCTACATCAAAAGAAACAGCGTTTTCACCAGTTGGTGTAATGGTAACAAGACCCGTATTGTCTTGGGTAATTTGAAAAGTGGCACTCACGTTTGATGGAGCAACAATTCCAAAATCAGTTTCTTCCATGAAGTCTTCATTACAGCTAATCACTGCAGTGAAAACGAAAAGTAAAGTAAAAATTTGTTTTATTGTTTTCATGTTTTTTTCTTATTATAAATTAATATCCTGCATTTTGAGTTAATCCAGAAATATCGATTTCGGTTTGTGGAATTGGGAAAACTTCATGTTTTCCAGTTGTAAATCCAGATATTTTAGCGGCTGCTTCACCAGTCCTAACTAAATCAAAAAATCTATGTCCTTCCATTGCTAGCTCTAATCTTCTTTCATTCCAAATTTCTTTTGTCAAAATAGTTCCTGTAGATGAACTAGCTCTAGAACTATTACCAAATGCTCTAGCTCTAACTTGATTTAAATAATTTCGAGCTTTGGAGGAATTTGGAGATGCTTTTCTATTATTAGCTTCTGCAGCCATTAATAATACATCTGCATACCTTATAGCTCTGTAATTTACTTCATAATTCAATTCGCCTTGAGCAGCTGTTGAACCAGTTCTTGGTATATATTTGTGATTAAAATATCCTGTGTGTTCGTATCCAGGGGTAAATTCAGCACCTGTGCTTGATGCCCAATCATCAATATCTAATAAGGCAACATTACGTCTAGTATCATTTACATCATATGCGTCATAAAGATCTTGAGTTGGAACATTAAAACTCCAACCTGAAGCATAAACCGTTCCATTGTAACCTCTTGGACCATGATGAATAATTGCATAACTTCCTTCAGAACCTTGAGGAAATCCCCAGTCCCACCAGTTAGAATTTTTAGAATGTTGAACTTCAAAAACTGCTTCAGGACCATTTTCACCTGAGTTTAAAAATACAGATTGAAAACTAGCTGGAAGAGTATACAAACCAATTAATGGTTCTAATATTGTTGCGGCCTCTTCAAACTTATCTTGGTATAAATAAACTTTACCTAGAAGGGCGTGAGCAGTGTAAGATGTTGCTCTACCATTTGTACTCTTTGCAGCAGGTAAAGCCGAAATTGCACTTTGTAAATCTGTTTCGATTTGAGCATAAACTTCCGCCTTTGTTGCTCTTTTTAGAGTATTGGAGTCAGATGCAGTTAACCTAGCATCAGTAATTAATGGTACACCTCCAAAAATTTTAACTAATTCAAAATAATAATAAGCTCTTAAAAAATGTACTTCTCCGTAAAGTTCAGCTTTTCTTGTAAATTCTATGTTGTCTTTGTTTTCTACTAAATAATTTGCTCGATTGACTCCTTCATATAGCCACTTCCATGTACTAGTTAATTGATCGTTTTGAGCGATATGAATCATATCATCTATTTTTTGTAATCCAATTACATCAGTTGCACTTTCACCACCACACAATGAATTATTGGAAGCCATGTCTCCGATCATTACACTGTATATATTCCATTGAAGAACATCATAAGTTCCAACTAAAGCTGCTTCATAATCAGATGAAGTCTTAAAATAATCCGAAGCTACTATTGTGTAGTTTTCAGAAGCTTCGTAGTCAACATAGTCTTCACATCCAATGTATCCAAAAGATAGAACTAGTAATAATATGTTTTTAAAAATTTTGTTTTTCATTTTTATATATTTTAAAATTTAAGATTTAAACCAAGTGAAATAATTCTAGGAGCAGGATATGTTCCTCTGTCAATTCCTGAATCTAATACTGGATTACCTCCGTTTGAAATTTCAGGATCATAACCAGTGTAAACACCTTTTCCAGTATAGGTAAATACATTTTTTGCTAAAGCATAAACCCTCAAACTAGAAAGTCCTAATTTAGTCAACGAAGATTCAGGAAAATTATATCCTAACTGAATATTTTTAATTTTAATAAAACTTCCACTTTCAACATATCTATCTGAAGCTCTAGTATTCGCATTAGCATCTACAAAGGTATATCTTGGTTCCGAATTACTTGTCCCTGGTCCTGTCCACCTATTCAGAACAGATGCAAATTTATTTGTATAGTTTAAATTTCTTTCATATCCTCTAAATATATCATTTCCTATAGATGCATAAGTAAATACTGAGAGATCAAAATCATAAGCATTTACTGCAAAGTTCCAACCTAATGTAAAATCTGGGAATGGATCTCCAATTTTAGTTCTATCTTCAGAATCAATTTTACCATCTTTATTCACATCTACAAATCTAATATCACCTGGTTGGGCATTTTCTTGAGTTGGAGCACTAGTTATTTCTCCTTGATTTTGAAATATTCCATTCGTCTTATATCCCCAAAAAATTCCTGGAGATTCGCCTTGTCTAAATTGAGTTAAATTAGTATATGGAATTCCATATCCACTTCCCCAAATGTATTTGTCACCATTATTAATTTCTTTAACAATGTTTTCTGCAGTTGTAAAATTAAAGGTAGTGTCAAAACTGATATTTTCTACAATATCTCTTCCGTAGGATAAACTAATTTCATAACCTTTAGTTTCTGTCTTACCAATATTAGCCACTGGATAAGTAGGAATACCTAAATAAAGAGATAATGTAGGGCTGAACAATAAGTCATCCACTGTTTTAGTAAAATAATCTGCAGTTAATCTTAAATTAGAATCAAAAATTGTTAAATCAATTCCGATGTTTGTCTGAATTTGATTTTCCCAAGAAACGTCATTATTAGGAATTCCAAGTAATGTAGATCCTGATGTTATTGTGTCTCCGAACGTATATTTTGGAAAATTTGATATTGTACCAAATTGTGGTGATGCATTATCATTTCCAACCGCACCATAACTAGCCCTTAATTTTAAAAAGTTTATAACAGAAGATTCAAAAAATTCTTCATTTGATGCAACCCATCCCAAAGATGCTGATGGGAAAATAGCAAACTTATTATTTTTTCCAAAACTAGTTGAACCGTCTCTTCTTAATGTTATTGAAGTTAAATACTTTTCTTGAAAATCATATTCAATTCTAGTCATTAATGAAACACTTCGGCTAACAGATTGCGATGAGCTAGTGGTTTGATCTTCTGATCCTCCGGTTGCAGCACTAAGATCTGCAAAAGTCCAAGAGTTGTTTGGAACATCGACATTACTTCCACTTAGACTATTATATGTTTGTTTTCCAATAGTAAATCCACCGAACACTTTAAAGTTATGTTCATCATTAATATTAAAATCATAGCTCCCAAAAATCTCATAAGTGTAGTTAAACCAATTTTGTTTGGTTTCAGAAACTCTATTGTGGTCGTCTTCAGTTCTTGGTGTTAAATCAGCATTAGCATTTGTGCTATTATGACCCACCCCATAAAAAACAAGGGGACTAAAAGATTTTGACTGCTGCCAGATTGAAGAATAACCAAGCCTAGATGTTATTTTAAAATTATCAAACAGGTCGTATTGCAATTCAATTTTACCAATAAGCTTATCTGTCTTGTTTTCACTAAACGAGTTGCTTAACCCAGCCATGGGATTTACAACTTCTTGAGTTATGTTGGTGCTAGTACTATACTTACCATTTGTCATAACCGGAACAGTTGGATCAAAATTTAAAGCATTAAAAATTTGACCTCCTCCATGGCCGTTACCTTTAATATTAGAATATTTAGTGTGCACAATTAATTTTAATTTTTCTGATAAATCATTTTTAAAATTAGCTGATAAAGTAGATCTGTCATAAAAATCTTTATCTCCACCACCTGCAATACCTTCCTGAGAAGTATATCCAGCAGAGACAAAATAAGTTGAAGTATCTGAACCTCCTGAGGCAGAAAAATTAGTTGTAGAAATTGGAGCAGCTTTAAACAATTCTTTTTGCCAATCAGTTCCAACTCCTAAACTAGAAAGATCAGTGTAAATTAACGGGCCTCCAGACGATATACTTCCTTCATTTAATATTGCTCCATATTGAGAAGCATTTAATACATCTATATACTTGCTAACTTCTTGCATACCCAAGGAGGTATCTAAACTAAATACGGTTTCTTGATTTTTCTTTCCAGATTTAGTAGTTATTACAATAACCCCACTACCACCACGAACACCATACATAGCTGTGGTAGAAGCATCTTTTAAAACAGAAATACTTTCTACATCAGATGGACTTATCGCATCCATATCATAAAGTGAAGAATTAATTCCATCAATAACAACTAGTGGATCTGTTCCTGAAAATGAGGTAATTCCTCTTATTAGAACAGAAGGTTTACCACCTGGATTTGGACTAGAAATAACATTCAAACCAGTCTGACCCTGAAGTGCGTCCTCTACACGAACAGGTTTTATTCTTGCAACATCTTCGCCTGAAACTACAGTGACAGCTCCTGAAATATTCGCAGATTTTTGAGAACCATAACCTGTAACTACAACCTCATCTAAAACATTTGAGGGTTCTAACATTGCACTTATAGTATTTGAAGATTCGACAAGAACAAATGAAGAAGTATACCCAACAAAACTAAAAACTAAAGTGTCTCCACTTGAAGCACTAATTGAATAGTTTCCATCAAAGTCAGTAGTAACTCCGTTTAATGTACCTTCCACAATTACAGTAGCACCAGGCAACGGAACACCGTTCTGATCTGTAACTATTCCTCTGACAGATTGTGAATGCAAACTAAAACTGATTGCAAATAACAAAATAAAAGAAGATAACTTTCTTAATAAATTTGTTTTCATATTTGATTTGTTGTTTAAAAATCTAAACTTAACGATTTTAAAAAGTTTTAGAAATATAAATAACCTTTACAAATTGTGCTATTAATAAAATACTGATAGGTATGTTGCGGAATTCATAAAAACAAGGATAAAAATGGATTAAGATTACAATAAATACAATAATTTATTAAACAACAAAATCATAATGTATAGTTAATGTATAGTCTATAATACGTAAATATATGAATTCTATAAACTTAGCAAATGGTCCGTAAGGCCCTCATTTTTTGATAAGTGCATTTTTTTTCTTAGTCGATAACGCTTAATTTCTACACTACTTAAGGTTATATTTAGTAAAGGTGCGATATCCTTTGAGGTGAGGTTAAGTCTAAGATAAGCGCAAAGACGTAAATCATTATTTGTAAGTGTAGGATGTATATCTTTAACCTTCTTAAGAAAATCTTTATCCGCGTTATTAAAAGCTTCTTCAAAAAATTTCCAATCATCCTCATTGTTGAGATGTCTGTCTATAGTTTTTATAATTGAAGAAACTTTAGAAATAGAATCTACATTGTTTAAATCTTTTTTAATTTTACTTAAAAATTGATTTTTCTTTATCATACTCATAGTTGAAATAGCTAACTCTGTATTCTTTCCTTCAATTTTTTGATTAAGATTGTCATTTTCAATTGTCATTAAGGCTTGTTTCTTTTCTATTTCTTTTAGCTCTAGTTTACTTTCATTAATTCTGATTATTTTTTCTTCTTTTCTTCTGTAAAAATTAATGTATGAATTGTTAATTATAAAAAATAGAATTCCTAGAACTAGGGCGTAATTTGCAATCATAAAATTTGAAGCATACCATGGTCTTTCAATTGAAAATTCAAATGATTTAATATCATCTGAAAATGTGTTTCCGATTTTTGATCTTACATTAAAAATATACGTACCATTTCTTAAATTACTGAAAGTTACGTCTGAAGTTTCACTAAAAGGACTCCACTGGTCCATATATCCATCTAAAAGATATTGATATTCAACTGTTTGATATTTTTTGAAATTCGAACTATTAAAATAAAAACTTATGTTATTAGTTTTATAATCTAGTTGTAAATCTTCTTTTTTTGAGACAGAAAGGGGGGGGGTTCCTACCTCGTTTATCTCAATTTTATCTAACTGAATTACAGGAGGAGTTAGAGTATAGTTATCTAAATTAAAAGAAATATAGCCGTTATTGGTTCCTATAATATACTCTTGGTTTTTAATCTTTGAAATATTTTCAAATACAGTTTTTCTCAATTTTTCAGGGAATATTATTGATTTTACTTTATTTTCATTAGACATTAAATCTTTGGATATGTAATGCATATAACTTTTGGAAAACAACCATAGTTTTTTATCCTTATCATTTATAATAATTCCATTAATTAGTTCTTTATTTGATAAATTTGAAAGAAACTCGTCATTAACAAAAGTGTCTTTTTTATCATCATATCTAAAAAACCCGCCACTATAATTATAATAAATTTCATTATCAAACTTTGCTAAACTAGCATTACCTCCAATTGTAACAGAGGAATCCATTTTTACACCTTTTAATTCATATAGATCAGAACTTAAAGTTAATTTATAAACACCTTTGTAGCCATGACTAACAATAATTTGTCCATTTTTAGATACTTCAAATAATCTAGATGAAATATCAAAGCCGTTTATTTTATTTCTAATTACCCATTTGTTATTTTTTTTGTGAAGTATATTGATTCCAAGATATCCCCCTTCGAAAATTAAATTTGAGGATTTTGATACATTTCTGAATGTCCAACTTCCAGTTGTGTTAGGAATTTTAGAAGCAATACCGTTGTCTATTATAAAAGATCCGTTATTATGTCCACAAAATAAAGTGTTATCTATTTCGGTTAAACTCCAAACCTGACCAGCGGTATTGGGAATTAAACTAAATAAATCCTTGCTGTTATCTTTCTTAAAAAAAAGTCCCTGGTTAGTACCTACATATAGATAACCTTTATAAAGTTTTGAAGCATAGACAGTCCCTAATATCCCCTCTTTGTCATTAAAAATTTTGTAAGGGGATTTAATATTAATTAAGGAAATTCCGTTATCAAGACCTAACCATATATTATTATCTATGTCCTCATAAAGGGAAAGAATAGTGTTATTGACTATTCCTTGAGATTTTTTAATACTTTTTAATAATTTACCGTTTTCATTAAAAAACATCACACCCTTACCTACTGTTCCAATTGCAAACCCTCCACCTTTTAAACTAATTACTTTAAAACCCGTAATACCACTAATTAATGACTCAAAGACTGGAGAGGACAACGAAGTTAAATTTCCATTTGGAGATAATTCTAAAAAATCTAATTCATCTGTTATTATTAATAATTTTTTTTCTCGTTTAAAAATATTAAGTATGTGGGGATATTGATTCCTGTTTCTTAGCCTTGAATCATTTGACACCAGTATCTCATTACCATTTTCAAGAGTGTAAAGACCAGAATTTAAAGTGAAATATATTCTATTATCAACAATAAATGAATTAAAAATATCTTCCTTAGGAACAAAATATTTGATTTCCTGAGACAATTCATTATACATTATTAGACGAGATAGAGATTGAAAAATTAACCAATTATCGTAATGTAAAATATTCCAAAACTCTTCGTCATTCTGAATAATCAAGTCGTTGGAAATAACTAAAGAAATAAAATTATATGTACCATTTTCGTCTTTTTTCCAATATCCAAAATCTTCATACAAACCTGCATAAACCCTATTTTTTACTGCTTTTACAGAACGAACAATAGATCCATTAGGCGAATTATAATTAATCCAGCGTGAGCCATTAAATTTTAAAAGACCATCGTTGTTGGCAAAAAAAATATCTTTATTATCTGACTGAGTTATATCCCAATTTTGATTTGCCGCATTGTATTCATCAGGTGAGTATGACTGTATAGGCGGAAGTAATTGTGAATAAACACTAAATGAAATAAAAAAAATAAAAAAGTATTTTTTCAAAATATTGATTAATAGACGTTTAAGTCAAATTATAATTTTAAATTATTTCAAATTTAAAATAAATTTTACAATTAACTAAAGTACTTATGTATAGGTTAATAACTTCTTTTGGACGTTTGTTACCAAAGAAAGGCGTAAAGAAAAGCGGTGATAATACAAATAGCCATTGCAGAAATATTGAATGAACTAGACGTCTCGAACAACTTACTAGTAAGAGAAATACCTTTTGGATTATTCTTATTTCCTTCAAAATAACTTATGGCAAAAATTATGAATATTGTAGCTAAACAGGTAATCCCCATTTGGTTCATAAATGGAGTCTGAGCTAAAAACCAATTTGAAGGAACTACTTTAAAATACATGGCTACAGGAACAGAAGAAATTACACCCCAAATTGCAGCATTATTAGTTGCCTTTTTATAAAATAATCCCATTAAAAATACTGCTAATATTCCAGGACTTACAACACCAGTATATTCTTGAATAAATTGAAAAACCTCACCAAGGCTACCTAATTGTGGAGCTATTAGCATAGCTATTATTAATGAAACTAAAGCTGTCATTCTGCCTACCCTCACCATAGATTTGTCGGTGGCTTCTTTATTAATAAATGATTTATAAATATCCATTGTAAAAATAGTAGATGTTGAATTTAGCATAGACGCTAAAGAGGATACAATAGCAGCAGCTAAAGCAGCTAAAATAAGACCTAAAAATCCGGAGGGAATGAAGTTTTTTATTAACCAAGGCGCTGCATTATCGTTAGCAATTAATCCATTTTCACTAACAAAACTAGGATCCACAGTTGATGAACTGAAAACTCCAGCGTCCATATTCATCACATATGCAACAATTCCAGGAACAACTACAATTATTGGCATTAGAAGTTTAAGAAAAGCTGCAAAAGCAATACCTTTTTGACCTTCTCTCAAATTTTTAGCAGCAAGAGTTCTTTGTATAATATACTGATTGAAACCCCAATAATAAAGATTTGCAACCCACATCCCTCCAACTAAGACAGCAATTCCAGGGAGGTTTTCCCATGTATCTTGTCCATTAGTGTTAATAATCTCTCCTTTGGATACAATCATTGTGAACCTTTCAGGAACTGTATTATAAACATGTGCGATTCCGTCTATCAAACCCCCAGAATCAGTAACATTTGTAAGCGCAAAATAAGTCATCATTAAACCTCCAAAAATTAAAAGAACCACTTGGATAACATCCGTCCAAGCTACAGCGGCTAGACCACCCCAAAGAGAATATGCTGCTGCAAATAGACCAAGGCCAATAATACTTCCCAAAAGCAAGGATCCGTCTCCTGTTCCTATTACAATATCTAAAGCTTTTGCTCCTAAAAACAAAACAGTTGTAAGATTTACAAATACAAATAAAGCAATCCAAAAAATAGCAAGAATTGTCTTTAGATTAGTGCTAAATCTTTTTTCTATAAATTCTGGGATTGTATATAATCCTTTTTCAATAAATATTGGTAAAAAATACTTTCCTACAACTAAAAGAGTAATTGCGGCCATCCATTCGTAAGATGCTATTGCTAGTCCTGCTGCAAATCCCGAACCGTTCATAGCAACAAATTGCTCAGCAGAGATATTGGCAGCAATCAATGAGGCTCCAATTGCCCACCATGGAAGTGATTTTCCAGCTAAAAAGTAGTCTTCTGCACTTTTAGCTTTACCGCCCTTATCTCTTGAAACATAAAGCCCAATAAATAAAATTATTAGACAGTATGAAACAAAAACAATAATATCTAATGTGGAAATATTCATAATTTATTTTTATTTGATTATAAAAAAAAGAAATGTAAAACTAATAATTTAGACCAATTCTATCAGCAATTTACATTAGTTTTATTTATATGAAAAATAAAAGAAGAGAATTTTTATCAAATGTTTGCCCTTCAGTTGCTTTAGCTTTCATGGGAGTTACCATGTTAGAAGCATGTTCCTCTGGTGGAGATGATACAATTGACAATGGAAATGATGGTAGCGGAGGAGATGGTAATACTGACAATGGATACGTTATCAGTGGAAGTGACATAATTATTGACCTAAATCATGGTAACTTTTCCGCATTAAGTTCTAACGGGTGGATGAATTTTACAGCCCAAAAAATGCTTCTACTAAAAATTGATGCTTCAACTTATAAAGCTTTTACAAATAGTTGTCCACATCAAGGACAGAGAAATTCATGGTCATATAATTCCTCTGAAGATAAATTTAAATGTAGTGCTCACTCAAATTCCTATTCCTCAGATTGTAACTCAGCCGGTGTGGGTGGGAAATTAAAATGCTATGAAACTTCGTATGCATCAGATAAGTTAACAGTTACACCATCGTAGCCCTGCTAGGAATCGAACCTAGATCTAAAGTTTAGGAAACTTCTATTCTATCCGTTGAACTACAGGGCTAAAATATTTATCAAGCCAAAAAACAAAAAATGAATTATTAATAGATTTAAAGAGAAGGAAATTTCTTTTTTAGCAATCCCATAATGAAAAAGAGCTTGAACAGGAATTCCAATTAAAAACCATCCTAAATAATTTTGAAAAGGAGCAATCATATTATCAAAAACCCAAAAACCCATTTCAGGTGCAACTGGTTCAATTAATACATCTAAAACAACCATTAACAAAGCGCCAGAAAAAATAGCTTTAACTTTATTTTTAGAAAATACAAAAGAGGTAAAAGAGCCTGTTATAAAAGTCAAAACAACCCATAAAAGACCAATGATTACTGGAACACCAAAAACTTTATAACCAAGGTTATCTAAATAAGTATAATCACCAAAAATAATTCCATAATTAGTTCCTAAAATTTCTGCAATCATTCCAATTAAAAATATTAAAAACCCAGCGATAATATTCTTTATCTCTAATTCCTTTTGATTCGCAAATAATAATGCAAATGATATCATTAAATTAACAGGTGTAAAAGCAATAAACCAATCTTTATTTCCATAAGCAATTCCAAGAAGACCACAAAAGTGGAATAACCATATAATAAATATTGAAATTCTTTCAGTTGAATTTTTTGGGAATAAAATATTCATTAATTATTTTATCAAGTTAGAGACTATTTTAGCTGAGAGCAAACAAAGTGGTATACCACCACCAGGATGAACACTTCCTCCACAAAAGTATAGATTTAAAATATTATTTGAAAAATTTGGATGTCTTAAAAAAGCAGACATTTTATTATTACTAGAGGCCCCATACAAGGAACCTAAATAAGATTGAGTTTTTAATTCAATATCTTGAGGAGTATAAACTCTCTCCACTTCAATGAAAGGCATAATATCAGTTTTTAAAATATTATTGATTTTTTTTATAACATTTTTCCTTAGATCAGTTGTAATAGTTTCCCAGTTTTGATTTTCATTATTAGGAGAATTAATCATTACAAACCAATTCTCAGAATTTTTTGGTGCATCAGAGGGAAGGTCTTTTGATGTAATATTAATATAAATTGTTGGATCATTGTATACTTCTTTTTTATTGAATATTGAATCAAACTCTTTTTTGTAATTATCTGAGAAAAAAATGTTATGTAAATCTAAATCTGGAAACTCTTTTTTTATGCCCCAATAAAAAATAATTGCAGAACTAGATCTTTCTTGATTTAAAACAATAGTTGGTCTTTTTTGGCCTTGTAAAAGCTTATCATATGTTGGCACAATATCCATGTTAGAAACTACAAAATCAGAATAATATTTTTTATTTTTTACCTGGATTCCAATAGTTTTTTTGTTTTCAACTAAAATCTTAGTAACATTTTGATTAAACTTAAAAACTACACCTTTTCTTTTTGCAAGCTTAAAAAGTGCGTTTGTTATATCTATCATTCCTTTTTCAACTACATAAGTCCCATATTCTTGTTCTAAGTGCTGAATCAGCGTCATCATACCAGGTGTTTTATATGGGGAAGAGCCATTATATGTGGCAAATCGATTATAAAGTTGAATTAAGTGAGGCTCCATTAACTCTTTTTCATTTACATCGTTTAAGCTTTTACCAATTTGGAAAATATTTAAATTCAAAATAGCTTTTAATGTATCCGTATTTAAAAATGTGCTTAATTTATGCAGTGACTTTTCTAAAAATATTGTTTTAGTTAAATCATATTTCTTTTCAGCTTTTCTTAAATACTTTAATAACCTAGTTGTAGGAACACCCAATTTTTTTTCGACCTCAATTGCAAATTTATTTTTATCTGAAAATGCAGAAAGTCTTGTTCCGTCTTCCCAAAAGTAGTTACATGAAATATCTTTTTTCTTATACAAAAAATGATCTTTAGAATTTTCAGAAAACAAATCAAATAGTTCTTCTACAAAATGTGGCATTGTAAATAAAGACGGGCCTGCGTCAAAACGGTAATCTCC
>TARA_B100001093_G_scaffold518595_1_pt1 | contig 15572 bp, 16 predicted proteins | sample TARA_B100001093 | Tara Oceans TARA_B100001093 (sample SAMEA2623116) | marine metagenome | biome: marine biome (ENVO:00000447); feature: surface water layer (ENVO:00002042); material: "saline water (ENVO:00002010), including plankton (ENVO:xxxxxxxx)" | depth 5 m
AAAAGCTATCAAAGAAAACAATAATGGGACCAATCTGTTCACAGGTAGAAATTTTACCCTTAAATTAAAAAAAATTTTTTAGTTTTATTCTAGAACCAATTCCAAGTTTCTTTTTCGATCTTTTACCAATGATTTTTGTTAAGAACCTAGGGTGTAAACTATAACCAGGTCTAACAGATCTTACATGGGAGTTTGTCAGCACTTGGTTTTTTTTTATTTCTTTAGAAATATAAAGCGATCTATTACTAATCTTTTTCTTTTTTGAAATATTATAAAAACTTGAAAAATTTTGTGTTGTATAAATTTTTTTACCTATCTCAATACTATCTCTGTAATTTTTTATTTCAGAAACTTTCATAGAAAAATGTTGGTCAATAGATTTGATATCGTTGTTTAGTTTAAAGTGCTTCTCAAAAACAGTTGCACCTAAATATGAAGCAATCGTTGCAGCGTGGCTATCTAAAGTGTGATCAGAAAATCCAATAGCACAATTAAATTTTTTTTTTAATAAATTTATATCTTGCAAATACAAACTCTCATAACTCGCAGGATATTCAGAGGTACATTTTAAAATAACTATTTTATTATGATATTTCTTTATTACTCGAACAGCTAACTTGATATCGTCTAAATTTGCAACCCCGGTAGATAAAATAATAGGTTTTTTTGTTAATGCTATTTGTTTTATTAAATTAATATCAGTAATTTCAGGAGAAGCTATTTTATAGGCTTTACAATTTAAATTTTGCATGAATTTTAGAGAAGTTTCATCAAAAACTGAGGCTAACCAAGGATATTTTGCCTTATTTAGAAATTTTACTGAATTTGAAATCCATTCCCACGGAGTATATGCTTTTTTGTAAAGATCAAATAAATACTTATTTTTTTTCCATGGAGAACTTTTTTCAACTAAAAAATCTTTTTTCTTAGAATTTAAAGTTATAGTATCAGGTTTATAAACTTGAAATTTAATAGCATCGGCTTTTGCTTTCATCAATGAGCTAAGAAGTTTTTTAAGTTTTTGGTAACTATTTTGATGGTTCCCTGAAACCTCAGCGATAAGGAATATACCTTTTGATTTTGAATTGATAATTTTTTCTAATTTTCTCATTAAATTTTTAGCTCACTCACAGAAAAAATTTTAGAATTTATATTTATTAATGACTTTAATCTCAATAAATTATTATTTCTAATACTTTTAAATCCCATGTTTGCATTAAATCTTTCAAAAATTATATTCTCTTTTTTATTGAACACTATCCATGTAGCATCTTTGACGCTCTTTCTCACAAGATAGTTCAATTTTTTTAAAGCAATACCAACATATTTTAATTCATCATCATTTTTTTTTTCTGTAATTATTCCAGAAATAATTATTTTTCCAAATTTATCTTTTATCACCTTAAACCAGAAAAATAATTTTGAACTATTTGAGTCAATTAATTTAAATTTTTTTATATTTTTATTTAGAAACCAGTTTATATGTTCAGGCCATATAATATTTCTATTCGATGTACTCACTTGTTTATTATTAGGTTTATTTCTTAATTCCAAAAACTTTCTAGCATCCATTAAACTACATTTTTTTATTTCAATTTTATTTTTTTTTAATCTTCCTTGGCGAAAAGAAATCTTGCTAGCAATATGTTTTCCAGAAATTATTTTTGCCACTCGCTTATTTGCTTTTCCGTCTAAATCCTTAGAATTGTCTATTAATATTTTTTTTAACATCTTAAAATTTTTAAATGTAAAGTCCCAAGTGTTTGTAATTACCCTTTTATTTACAATTTCATTTCTATTTAAATTTATCAAGTGCCCATTCTTTAACCATGATGAGAAAGGGTCTAATCTAACCTTTTGTCTTAAAAATGTGTATGGAAAAGATCCGGCCAGAATAGTCTCAAAAGTTGTTGTGCCCAATGGACCACAAACAATATCAAATGATCTTAAATGTTTTGTAAAATTTTCTTTATATTTTATAAAGTTAAATTTTTTTTTTAAATTATCTTTTTTTTTTAAAAATTTTAAATATTTTTGTGTTTCATTTGTCAACGTTAAAAAAGTAACATTAACATTTTTTAATTTGTCTAAATAATTAAGAGAAAAACTGAAAAATTTGCCAAAATTTTTGTAATCTTCATTTCCACCCGCATGAAATAAAATCTTAAATTTTTTGCTTTGTTTTTTTTTAAATTTAACCTCAGAAATATTTGAGGTTAGTGCATACTTAAAGCCTGTGAATAACCTTTTATTTTTTTTTAGAAATTCGTTTGGAACAAATTCTCTATTTGTAATTATTAAATCTGCACTGTGATTATAAAGATAATCATCAATAGCTACGATTTTAATATTTCTTTCTTTTAATTTTTTTTCATAAACAAGATATTTTTTTTTGTAAGTATCAAATATTACGGTTTTTATACTCTCTTTATTTATAATATTTAAAAAATTTTGAATGCCATTGTCTTTAATGGTCAAGAAGTTGATTTTTTTTCTAATTCTCTCTTTTGTGAAAATTAAACTAGACTTATTAATAATAAAAAAACACTTATGTTTTAGGCGCTCAAGTTCTTCAGAAAGCCCCAACATTCTTTTAAAATGGCCAAAACCTGAAGTTCTTGTTAAATCTGCTAAAATACCAATTTTCATAATTATATTTTATATTGATTTATTTATATAAAACACATAGTGTTCAATTATTGAACAAAAAATAAGCTTTTTATATGAAAAATCAAGAAAAATATGAAAACGTATTCTTGGAAAGTTTTGGGGTAACGAAGGCTAAGCTCAAAAAAGACCTGAAGTATAATAGCATCCCAAAATGGGACTCTGTTGGACACATGAGCATGATTGCTAAATTAGAGGAGACCTTTAACATAACATTTGAAATGGATGATATTATTGATTTTAGTTCATTCTCAGTAGGAAAAAAAATTCTTAAAAAATATAAAATAAAAATTTAACTTGAAAAATAGAAAAAAAAAATTCAGTTTAAACAGTGTTGAATTACAAAACTATCAACCTAATAGATATCCTTTTTTAATGATAGATCACGTTGATCTAGTCGTGCCTGGAGTTGAGGCAAATGGTTATAAAAATTTTACAAATAATGAATGGTTTTTTCCAATCCATTTCCCTGGTCATCCGAATGTTCCCGGAGCACTTCAGTTAGAAGCTTTAGCCCAAATGCTAACCGTTGCGATTACCACTCTTCCAAACCTAAAAGGCAAGGTAACACATGCATTGTCACATGTAGTTAAATTTAAAAGAGAAATATTACCAGGTGAAAAGTTTGTTATTAAGACAAAGGTTAAGTCTTGGTCTAGAGGAATTTGTATTGGAAGCGGAAAAGGATATGTAAATAAAGAGCTGGCTTGTGAAGCTGAAATGACAATAACTATTCCTGAAATTTTAGAAAAATATTTACCAAATAAATAATCCTTGTGGCAAAAAAAACTATACTAATAATTGGAGCAGGTGCGTCTGGCTCGGCTGCAGCTTGGAATTTAAGTAAATTTTCTGATTTAAATGTAATTTGCTTTGAACAAGGAAAAAAAAACAATTCAAACGAATATGATTACACTTCTGATGAATGGGAAAGAAATAAAATTATTAAATATCAAAAAAATCCAAACAAAAGAAATTCAACTGATGATTATCCGATAAATAATCAAAATTCTGATATTTCTTTAGCAAATTTTAACGGCGTTGGCGGTTCGACAGTAATTTATAATGCTCACCTGCCTCGATTTAAGCCTTCAGATTTTAATACATATAAAAATGAAGGAGTTGGGATGGATTGGCCTTTAAATTATAATGATTTAGTTAAATATTTTGAGATTAACGAAAAAAGGATGGGTGTTGCTGGTCTCCCAGGAGATCCCGCTTATCCTGATATCAAAAAACTACTTCTAAATGTAAAACTAGATAAATCTGGAGAATTAATTTTAAAAGCTTTTAGAAAATTAAAATGGCATTGCTGGCCGTCCTATAGCGGTATTGCTACAACAAATATTAAAGGAAGGAAAAAATTATCTAAAGCAAATGCAATAAATTCTTATCTTTCAGATGCTATTAAGAATGGAGTTAAATTAAAAACGAATTCTAGAGTAATAAATATTAAATTGAATAAACATGGAAAAGCCGCAGGTGTGTACTATTTTAATAAATATAAAAAGATAAAATTTCAAGAAGCATCGGTAATAATTCTAGCCTGCAGCGGAGCAGGAACCCCTAGATTAATGCTAAATTCAAAAAACAAATTTTTCCCAAACGGTCTCGCTAATTCTTCAATGCAAATTGGAAAAAATTTAATGTTACACCCATTAGGTTACGCCGAAGGGAAGTTTGAAAAATTTCTAGCCTCTCATAGAGGGCCCGAAGGTTGTTGTCTGTACAGCCATCAATTTTATCAAACAAAAAAAAATAATAATTTCAAAAGAGGCTACACAATACAAATTTTACGAGGACAAAGTGCTCTTGAAGTTGCTTTTAACGAAAAAAAATTTAAAAATCTTAAATTTGGTAGTAAGTTTCATCAGAACTTTTTGGATAATTACGGTCACTCAATTCCAATGGCAATTATATGTGAGGATTTTCCTGATAAGAAAAATTATTTAGAGTTAGATCATAAAAATAAAGATATAAGCGGGATGCCAGGAATTAAAGTAAATTACACAATCAGTGATAATACAAAAAAAATGCTTTCTCATGGTATTAATAAATGTAAAGAGGTTTTAAAAACCGCAGGTGCGGTAAGAATAAGAAGTTTTGGACCTGTGAGAGATACCGGTTGGCACATAATGGGAACTGCCAGAATGGGATTAAATAAAAAAAACTCAGTAGTAAATCCTTCCTGCCAAACACATGATATAGAAAACTTGTTTATAATTGACTCAAGTGTTTTCACAACTTCATCTGGCGTAAACCCTTTGAATACAATTATGGCACTATCTTTAAGAGCAACTGATTTTATTAAACATAATATTAATAAACTATAATAAAATGAATCTAAAAAAACTTAAAAGTCAGTCAAAATTATTTTTAGATTTATTGATTCCTGAAGATAGAAAAAATAAAATGCCATCATTTTCTCAAGCAGTAAAAATTACTAAATTTTTAGAAAAAGTAAAATTCACAAGATCAAAAAAGGATTTTAATAGTTTTTTATTAATTTTAGATCAGTTTAGAAAAGATAAAGATATATTAAATGATGAGTCAAAAATTCCTTCTTTTTTAGAAAAAGAAATATTAATAGAATATTATTGTTCCAAAAAAGTTATTAAACGTTTAAAAAATATTACTTACAAGTAAAAAAAATTAAATGAAAAAAATTTTTAAAAACAAAGTTGTATTTATTACAGGAGCTAGCGGAAATATAGGTTTAGCAATCTCAAAGAATTTTATTACTAACGGAGCCAGAGTTATATTGCAATATAACAAAGGAAATAATGATTTTAAAAGATTTTGTATAAAAAATTCTGCAAGCATTATTAAAAAATTAAAAATTAATTTAGAAAATGAAAGTGATTTAGAAATCAAAATAAAATCAAGAATATCAATAAAGCAAAAAATTGATATTTTAATAAATTCAGCAGCTGTTGCATCGGGTTCAATTTTTGAGATGACACATATTTCGAATATTAAAAAGATTTTTCAGATTAATTTCTTTTCACAGCTAAAAATTATTCAGCTAATTATAAAACATATGAAGAGATCTGATAATGCATCAATATGTAATATTGGGTCTATATCAGGCATTATCCCACAAAAAGGAAATATATCTTACGGTACAAGCAAATCAGCCTTAATCTTTGCAACCAAAATTTTATCAAAGGAGTTATCAATTTATAATATCAGAGTAAATGCAATTGCACCTGGAGTTGTTACATCGAGAATGGCAGATATGATGGATAAAAAAGTTAGAGAAAAAACTGTGAAAGACTCACCTTTGGGTCGTGAGTTAAAACCTTTTGAAGTAGCAAAAAAAGTTATATTTATAAGCTCTGATAATGCTAAAAAAATTAATGGTCAAATTTTAAAAATAGATAGAAAGTAATATAATATGAGAAATAAACAAAAGAAAATTCAGATAGCCTCCAATAAAATGAGACGAGCAATATTGGAAACAAGTTTCAATTGTGGAGCATCTGCCCATATAGGCGGAGCATTATCAATGGTTGAAATATTGGCATGCCTGTATCAAGGTGTTTTAAACACTAAAGGAAAAAACAGAGATATATTCATTTTAAGTAAAGGTCATGGCTTTTTAGCGCTTCTATCAGCGCTTTATATAAAAAAATTTATCTCTAAAAAAAAACTTATGACTTTTCAGTCTAATGGAAGTGAAATAATAGCTCACCCAATAATGGACCCAAAAATTGGAATTGAATCATCTAATGGAAGCCTAGGACAAGGATTATCTTTCTCAATAGGTCTTGCTTTAGCAAAAAAGAAAAAAAAATATAAAGGAAATATATTTTCAATATTAGGTGATGGAGAGTGCTACGAGGGATCTGTATGGGAATCCGCGATATCTGCAACAGAATTAAATCTTGATAATTTAACAATAGTAATTGACTGTAACGGTTTTCAAAACGATGGAAAAATAGGATCAAAAATGAATTACAAAGATATTTTTAAAAAATGGAAAGGATTTGGGTGGAACACAATTTTGTGTGAGGGGCATGATATTGCGAAAATTTTAAAAGCACTAAAGTCCAAGAAAAAAAATGTACCTACTGCTATAATAGCTAAAACAGTTAAAGGTAAAGGTGTTTCTTTCATGGAGAATAATAATGATTGGCATCATGGAAGATTAACAAAAAAACTTTACAAAGAAGCTATAAAAGAGTTGAAAACATAATGTTTTATTTTGAAGAAAAACAAAATTTGCAATGGTCTAAATTAGGCCCAAGAGCGATGTTTGGAAAGTTTATGTTGGATATTGCAAAAAAAGAAAAAAAATTGCTAATCATATCAGCCGATTTGGGAAGATCCTCCGGTCTTGATAGATTCAAGAATGAATTTCCTAATCAATACTTGTCAGTAGGAATAAGTGAACAAAATATGATTGGAGTTGCCGCTGGATTAGCTAGAGAGGGATTTAAAGTGTTTGTAACTTCTTTTGCACCATTTTTGTCGATGAGAGCTAGCGAACAAATTAGAATGAATTTAGGGTATATGAAGCACAATGTTAATTTAGTTGCTTTAGGTAGCGGTGTAGGAATGGGATATTTAGGTAACAGTCATTTCGGTCTAGAGGATTTGTCCATTGTAAGAGCAATTCCTAATATAAAGATTTCCTCACCAGCCGATCCAGCAGAATTAGGAAAAATTCTTTACGATTATACATTTTCCACCCCAGGTCCAAGCTACATTAGATTAACGGGAATACCAAGTAGCCATCTTTTATATAATAAAGATTACGATTATATTTTTGGAAAATACAAAAAAATATCTGAAGGAAATGATGCACTTATAATTTCTACAGGATCTGTTTCAGGCCAAGCTAAGTTAGCTAGTGAAAATTTGAAAAAACAAAATATTAATGTTGGATTAATTAATTGCCATACAATAAAGCCTTTTGATGAGGGAATTTTATCAGAAATCCATAAACACAATAATATTATAATTGTTGAAGAACATTCGATAGTTGGAGGTCTTAACTCCATTATTTCAGAGCTATTATCAAAAAATTCTATTCATAAAAAAATATTATCAATAACATTACCGGATAAATTTGGCCCAACTGGCGATTATAATTATTTGCTGAATTATCATGGTTTAAGTCATGATAAAATTTTAAGTCAAATAAAAGAGTTTCTAGCCACTTGATGAAATTATTTAGTAATTTAAAAAAATTTGGATCAAAAATTGCCTTAATTGAAAAGGATAAAAAAATTTCATTTAATGAACTAGAAACTTATAAAAGAGGCATACACTTATTTAAGCCAAATTCCTTAGTTCTTTTAATAAATGATAATTCGTTTGAGTCTCTGAAATTTTATATTGTATTAATGAAATTAGACAAAATTTCATTAATGTTAATTGATAATAATACCAATATTAACTCAGTAAATGAAACAATCAATGTTTATAAGCATGAGTATATAATTTTACCAAAATCCAAATTTAAATTTATAAAAAAAGATGCTGAGATTATCTCAGTAGATGGTCATTATTTATTATTAAAAAGTAATAAATTTAATAATCTCATTAAAATAAATCATAATAACAAATTAATGCTTACAACATCAGGAACATTAGGCTCGTCAAAATTTGTAAAATTATCTAATGAAAATCTTAAGTTTAATTCAAATCAAATTATTAAATATCTAAATATTAAAAAAAATGATCAAGTAATTACAACAATGCCTGTAAGTTATAGTTATATGCTGTCAATAATAAATACTCATTTAGACAGTGGTTGCACAATTCATTTAAATAATAAGTCTATTTTTCAAAGAGAGTTTTGGGAATATTTTAAAAAAAAAAAAATTAATTCATTTAGCGGTGTTCCATATCACTTTCAAATTTTAGAAAAAAATAATTTTAAATTTTTAGAAACCAGCTCACTTAAGTACATTACCTGTGCAGGCGGGAAACTAGAAAAAAGAATAATAAATAAAATTTATAAATTCTGTATTGCCAAAAAGCTAAAATTTTTTTTAATGTACGGTCAAACAGAGGCATCACCAAGAATATCCTATCTACCTTTTAAATACTTAAAACAAAAAACTGAAAGTATTGGAAGGGGTATCGATGGAACAAAATTATGGGTTGAGGATCATAAAAAAAAACAAATAAAAACTTGTAATAAAATTGGAGAATTAGTCTGTAAAGGAAATAATATTTTCAATGGCTATAGTGACTCAAGAAAAGATTTGTCAAAAAAAATTACCAATAACAAAATTTTGAGAACAGGTGACCTAGCTTATTTTGATAAAGACAAATTTTTTTATATTTGTGGGAGGAAATCAAGATTAGCTAAAATATTTGGCATAAGAATAAATTTGGATGAATTGGAAAAAAAACTATCTAATAAATCTGAGAAGGTATTATGTAAAGCAGGTATAAATAAAATATACTTATATACAACAAAAAGTTATAAAAAGAATTTGATGACAAAAGCGGAAAAAATTACTTTACAGAATAAGAGTGCTTTCGAAGTCAAAATTTTATACAAGTTTCCAAGAACTAATTCAGGAAAAATAAAATACTCGTTATTAAAAACAAATGAAGATCAGGCTCAATAATTTACTTAAAAAAAAACCATTCTCTTTAAAAAAAAATAAAAAAGATTCAATTTATTTAAAGATTCAAAAGCTTTTGCATGGCCATCATTATAAATATTGCAACGAATATAAGAAAATTTCTGATCATTTATTTAAAAAGCCAAATAATAAATCAAATTTAAAAGATATGCCCTTTTTACATGTAAATCTTTTCAAAAAATTTGATTTAAAAACAAAATATTTTAAGGATATACCTAAAACTTATTCCTCTTCAGGAAGTTCTGGAAGAAAATTGTCTAAAATTTCGTTAGATAAAAAAACTTCTTTATTGCAATCTATGACACTAAAAAATATTTTTTCTGATTTAATTGAAGGTAGAAATAGTAAAATTTTATTTTTTGAAAATGAAGATATTTTAAAGACAGAGAGAAAGTTTACAGCTAGAGGTGCAGCGGTAAGTGGATTTATGCAATTGGTAAATCATCATTATTTTATTTTAGACAAAAAAAGAAAAATAAAGATAAATTATTTGAAGAAAATTTTAAGAAATCATAAAAATGAAAATATAATTTTTTTTGGATTTACAAGCGATGTATGGACTTCATTAATTCAAAATTCAAATAAGAATAAAATTAAATTTAATAAAAATAATTCAATTTTAATTCATGGAGGAGGCTGGAAAAAACTCGAAAACAAAAATATCAGCAAGAAAAAATTTGATAATTTTGTTAAAAAAAAATTAGGTGTAAAAAAGATAGTTAATTATTATGGCATGATAGAACAAACCGGATCTATTTATTTAGAATGCTCCGAAGGTTATTTCCATTGTTCAATATTCTCAGATATATTAGTAAGAAGTGAAAATTTGGAAATTTTACCCAATAAAGTTCCAGGTATTATACAATCACTATCAATTATTCCATTAAGTTATCCAGGACACAATATTCTAACAGAGGATCAAGGATACATCTTAGGAGTCGATGATTGCAAATGTGGAAAACTTGGAAAATATTTTTTATTAACTAATCGAGTAAAAGGCACAGAAATTAGAGGATGCAGTGACGTTTATAATTAAAAAACTCCCCCTAGAATTTGACAAAGAATTAGGTCCTTGTGAAATTTTTGAAAAAAACGTTATTAAATTTTTAGACGAATTGTCGAAATTAATTTTAAACACAAAAAAATATAATAAATTCAATGATTTAGCTACTTTTGCATTTTGGTGTAGAAAAAAAAATATAAATGCTATTTCAAAAAATTACCAAAGTAGTAATTTAACTATAGGACGAGGTTGGGTTTTACATATTTGCCCATCTAATGTTCCTATGAATTTTGCATATTCTTTAGCCTTTGGATTGCTTTCAGGTAATAATAATATTGTAAAAGTTCCTTCAAGAAATTTTTTTCAGGTTAATCATTTGTTAAATGCAATTAAAAAATTAATTAAAAAAAAAAATTTTTTGCTTATAAAGAAAAAACTTATATTTATTAAATATCAGCGTAACGACCAAATTTCTTCTGAACTATCAAAGATAGTTAACGCTAGATTAATTTGGGGTGGAGATGAAACGGTAAAGTTATTCAAAAAATTTGAAACAAAACCTCGATGCATTGACTTAAATTTTTCTAATAGAGTTTCTGGGGCAATAATTGACTTAAAATCTTTGAAAAATTTAAATTATAAAAATTTATACAATTTAATATTTAAATTTTATAATGACAGCTACTTAATGGATCAACAAGGGTGTTCATCTCCACAGGTCATATTCTGGCTTGGAAAAAAAGACAAAAATATGATCAAAATTTTTTGGAATATTTTATCGGATATTGTGAGCAAAAACTATAACTTTGATTATAGTTTGGCTGTAAGAAAAACAGAATTAGCTTCTGATATTATTCTCAAAGAAAAAAATCTAAAAAGTATTAATTTTAAAGATTTAAAAACAGTAAGGTACCGAATGAAAAAAGTAAAGAAATTTGATAAACTTGAAAATAGTTTTGGAACTTTTTTAGAAATAGATATAAATAGTCTTAAAAAAATCAAAACATTTATCAATGATAGATTCCAGACTTTATTGTATTATGGAATAAAGAAAGAGGAATTACTTTCTTTAATTTCAAAAAATAATTTTAAAGGTATTGATAGAATAGTTCCTTTTGGACGCGCATTCGATATGAACCACATATGGGATGGATTTGATATAATTTCATCATTATCTAGAAAAATAAGTGAATAATTTATGAAGAATAAAATGCTGAAATCTATTTCAAAAACTTTAAAAATCAAAAAATCATTTTTGATGATAGATAAAATAACCAACCTTGTCTTAAAAAAAAAATGCATAGGACATAAAAAAATTAACTTGAATGATTGGTTTTTTAAGTCACATTTTATTGATGAACCAACTATGCCAGGAACCTTATTAATAGAGTCTATGTTACAAACTACTGCTTTTTTGATTTATAAAAGTATTAAGCTAAAAAATGAAAGATGTATAATCACTTCTACGCAAACAAAATTTTTAAATAAAGTAAATAAAAATGGCTCTCTTAAAATTTATTCAAATATCATAAAATATAAAAAAGGAACCATTCAATGTGAAAGTTTTATAAATTATAAAAATAAAAAAATTTGCTCAGCTAGTTTTTTATTTATAGTACCAAGTGAATTTAAATTATGAAAAAAATTCAAAATAAAAAAATTTTGATAAATAAAAAAAAGAATAGTGATATAGATATTTTTTTAACTTCCGATCAAGTTACACCTTCAGATTTAAGTAAAAATGAAATAATGATCAAATCTAGTTTTTCATCGATAAATTTTAAAGACTTGCTTGTATTAAAAGGAAACCCTGGTTTAGTCAGAAGATTTCCTCATACACCTGGAATTGATGTTTCTGGTACAGTAATTTCTTCAAAATCAAAAAAATTTAAAGTGGGCCAAAAAGTTCTAGTTATAGCAAGGCCATTTGGTTTGACAGTACCTGGAGGATTTCAACAGTATGTCAAAATACAAGATAAATGGGTTGATTTATTGCCCAAGGGTATGACTTTAAAGCAATCAATGATATTAGGAACTGCAGGTTTTACTGCAATGATAGCTGCTCTAAAGTTAAAAAAACTTAAATCAAAAAAATCTATTTTAATAACCGGAGCTTCAGGAGGTGTTGGAATTATATCAGCATTAATTTTAAAATCATGGGGACATAAAATTACTGCATGTGTAAGAAATAATTCCTTTAAAAGCGAATTTAAAAAAATAGGCATAAAATCAATAATAAGTTTGAAAGAACTTACAGTTGATAAAAATATGCCTCTTCTTAAAGAAAATTATTCTGCTGTAATTGACAATGTTGGTGGCGAAGCATTTGGATCTGCTCATCGTCAAGTAGAAAAGAAAGGGATAATTTGTTTGATTGGAAATGTAATTGGTGAAATAACAAGCTTATTTTTGCTACCATTTATTTTGAGAGGAATAAATATTCTAGGTATTAATGCTGAAATTGTATCAGAAAAAAGAAGAAAAAAAATATTTTTTGAATTAGTTAAATTTTGCAGAAAGCAAAAGTTAAATAAAATATATATAGAAAAGGACTTAAATTATTTTAAAAATGAAATTTTTTCAAAGAATAAAAAAAAATGCAAAAGAATATTAATAAAGCTTTAAAATGAATATTGCTATTATTCCCGCTAGAGCAGAAAGTAAAAGAATAAAGAAAAAAAATATTAAAATTTTTCACGGTAAACCTATTATCGTTTGGTCAATACAAGAAGCATTAAAGAGTAAGTTATTTAGCAAAGTAATCGTATCAACCGACTCTAAGAAAATTGCTAATTTATCAAAAAAATATGGCGCTGAAGTCCCATATTTAAGAAGCAAATCTTTATCAAACAGTACAGCTAATATAAATGATGTAATTTTTGATGTTCTTAAATACTACAAAGATAAAAAAATATTTTTTAATTATGCTAGTTTAATTTATGCTACCGCCCCATTTTTGAAAAGCCAAGATTTAAAAAAAGGTTTTAATATTTTAAAGAAAAATAAGAAATTAGATTATGTGTTAAGTATTTCAAAATTTAAATCAGCTTATTATAGATCCTTAAAAATTAGAGGAAATAAAATAAAACCCGTTTTTAAAAAATATATTTTTTCAAGATCACAATTAATAAAAGATTTTTACTTTGATAACGCGCAATTTACAATTGGCAGATCTAAGTCTTGGTTAAAGAAAAAACACTCTTACATTTCAAACACTTCTTATGTTTACATTCCTTCTCACAGATCTCAAGACATTGATACAATTGAAGATTGGAAAAGATCTGAAATATTATTTAAATTATTAAAGAAAAAAAAATAATGACAAAAGTATTAATCACCTATTTGTCAAGTGATATAGAAAATGAGTTTAAAGATAAAGATTTAATATATCTAGGCCCAATAACTAATAGAATATTAACATCAATTAATAATAATCCAAAAGCAACTTACGCATTTAATAAAAAAAATAAAAAAGAAAAAATTGAATCTTTAAAATATTGTGAAAGTGTATTTGAAAAAATTTTTAATAATTTAATAGACAATTTAAATGCTATACATGAAATAAATTACTCAAGAAGAATATGGAAAATTATTTTTGGGCGCTGGCTAAAAGATTTTATATACATAAGTTATAAAGCTTTTGTTGAATTTGAAAATATTTTTCAAAAAAATGATATTCAAAAGACAATATCATTAAGATGTAATAATGAGGAACTAGTTACAGATAATTCAGCATCGTTAATAAACTCCTGTTATTCAATAGAATGGCATAGTAAACTTTCTACTAGAATATTAGAACACATGAATATTAAAAATATTCAATATTATAATAATTCAAAAATTTCTCTTAGTAAAACTTTAGTAAAAAAAAATTTAAAACTGTCTTTTGTTAAATCAATAATCAATCTTATAAATAAATTTAATTTTAAAAAAAGAAATTTTCTATTTTATGACACTAGTTTAGGTTTTTTTGCGGAGAAGAAACTAGAATTACTATTAAGTGAATTTCCAAGTAACATCGATTTTTTTGATAATATTCAAGAAAATTCAAAAATTAATGATGAATTGAGGAGTAGTATTAATTTTAATTTTGGAACCAAAAATAATTACGAAAAGTTTTTGGAAAAAAATTTAAGTATTTTTTTACCTAAATATGTAATTGAAAACTTTAGAGAAATTAATGATCGTATAAAAATGATGAAATTACCACAAAATAAAATTCAAATTATAACTGGATTAGGATTTATAAATGAATACTTTAATTTATATGTTGCTAACGTACTTAATAATAATAAAGACTCAAATTTAATTATATTCCAACATGGAAATATTTATCATACTCATTATGTCAATGATTATTTATTTGAAATGCAAGAGGCAGATTTTATGTTAACTTGGGGACCTAAAAACAAAAAAAATCAGATACCTGCTTGTAACACCAATGTAATAAATGAAAAAATTTTTAGTATTAAAAAAACTAAAAACAATAATTTAACAATTGTTTGTGACAAAATAATATCACGTCCGCTACCATATGATTTATCTCTTGAAAAAATTAATAATTTTAAAAAAACAAACGATTTAATCAACACACTACCGGAAAATATACAACAAAAAACATATTTTAGATTTTTCCCCTCAAGCAGAAATTTATTAGACGATTATTTAAAAGTTAATTCTTTAAAAAATCAAAATATTAATATTTACGAAAAGCAAGAAAGTTTTAAAAATATATTAAAAAAAAGTAAAATATGCCTATTTAACTATGACTCGACAGGATTATACGAAAATTTTTTAATTAATGTTCCTAGCATTTATTACTGCACTGATAATTTTTCCGACTTAAAATTCGAGACAATCGAAGAATATAATAAATTAAAAGAAGTAAAAATTATTTTTACAGAAGAAAAAGAGTTGACCAAGCATTTAATTAACATATGGGATAATCCAAGAAATTGGTGGAACAATAACCAAACTCAAAAAGCGATTAATGAATTTAATAAAAAATTTAACAGACCCCCTAAAAACCCATTTAATAAAATTGTCAAATGTCTGAAGAGTATTGAATTAAATTAGCTTGGTAAAAATTATATTTATCTTTTAAAAAAAAGCTTTACTACTTCTAAAAGTATTAGTAATCCGTCTCTCGCAGCATTTACTTTTTTTTTTCCACCAAATCTTTTTCTTTCGAAACTTGGGATCGAACAAAAGTTTAAATTTTTAAATTTCGCTTTAATAGGTAATTCGACACATATTCTATGATCGATTGATTTAAGTTGAAGATCTGAAAAAGA
>TARA_B100001093_G_scaffold102331_2_pt1 | contig 15555 bp, 12 predicted proteins | sample TARA_B100001093 | Tara Oceans TARA_B100001093 (sample SAMEA2623116) | marine metagenome | biome: marine biome (ENVO:00000447); feature: surface water layer (ENVO:00002042); material: "saline water (ENVO:00002010), including plankton (ENVO:xxxxxxxx)" | depth 5 m
AGCGTGGTGGTATAAATGCATGACGGGATTGTTAAAAATATACTTTAAAGGACCATAATTCAATTTGATATTGGCATGATTTAAATGGCCCAAGCCAATGGCGAAAAAGTGAATGATAAAGGCTTGTTCAGGCTGAAATCCTCCCAGAAGCATCAAGGCAAAAACCTTGAGGGGTTTGTATAAAATATTTTCCATCCAGTGGTATCGCAAATGGGCTGAGAACCCCATTTCCTTGACAGAATGATGTACTTTGTGAAACCGCCATAAAAACTCATAACGATGCATTAGAGTGTGGGTAAACCACTGCACAAAATCCAAGACTATAAAAAAGATAAACAATTGTAAAAAAGGGGTTAAACTCGAGAGATCAATCACAGACAAACTGTTCATTTTTAAACCCAGGATTTCGAATGAAAATTTAGAAATAACTTTATAAAAACCACTGATGACAATACTAAAAATAAAAAAATTAAAGAACATATAGAATCCATCTAACCAGAAATCTTTTCGGATGGCTTTCTGATTTTTTCGCCAAGGAAATAACAGCTCTAAACCAAAGACAAACAAAGAAATTGCGATGAGCCCCCAAAAGTAGTTGCGTTGCCATGGAACCTCAAATACAACAGAGCGCCAAGTCCAATTGATGGTCCCCAAAATAGCATCGATAAAAAGTTTTAAATAATCCATTTAATAGTCCAAAAGCGCTTTTAAAGCCGTTTCAAAATTGCGCTTTGCAAGATACTGCTGTTCTAGGGAATTTGCAAATGGTATAGGGGTGTCCAAACTTCCAACACGCTGAACTGCTGCATCGAGATATTCAAAAGCATTTTCCATGATATGCGCAGAAATATCACTGGCAATCCCTCCAAATAAAGAATCTTCTTGTAAAATAATAACCCGATTGGTCTTTTTAACAGAATCCAAAATACAACCAAAATCTAAGGGTTGCAACGATCGTAAATCAATTAAATCTGCTGAAATCAAAGGGTTTTTTTCTAATGTTTCCAAAGCCCAATGTACAGCAGCCCCATAAGAAATAATGCTTACATCATGGCCCTGTTTTATAAGTGAAGCTTTGCCAATAGGAAGGCTGTAATAATCATTGGGAATGTCTTGACGAAGGCTTCTGTAGAGGGCCTTATGTTCAAAAAATAGCACGGGATTCGGATCCTCGATGGCCGTGGCCAACAATCCTTTTGCATCATAGGGAAAAGCCGGATAAACGACTTTAAGTCCAGCAGTCTTTGTAAACCAGGCTTCATTGGTTTGAGAGTGAAAGGGTCCTGCACCAACCCCAGCCCCACAGGGCATTCTCAAAACAATATTGGCCTCTTGACCCCAGCGATAGTGGGATTTTGCCAAATAATTGACCACTGGGTTAAATCCAGAGCTGATAAAATCTGAAAACTGTAATTCAACGACTGATCTAATACCCGCAATGGAAAGCCCCATGGCGGTTTCTATAATGGCTGACTCACATATTGGGGTGTTGCGCACTCTGTCTGTACCAAATCTTTTAACAAAACCATCGGTAATTTTAAAAACACCACCATATTCAGCAATATCTTGGCCCATCACTACCAAATCTTGGTGTTTTTCCATGGCTTGAAACAAGCCGTCAGATACTGCATCAATAAATCTTTTTTCGGATTTTTCATTGTTCGCCATTGTTATTTGAAAATCGAAAGGCTTATAAACATCATTGAGCTCAGTATCTAAATCAGCTTGAATTGGCGGCTCCTCAAATGCCTTTTGTAATCCGCTTTGAATTTCATCAGAAATTTCAGAGCGCATCATATCTATAGTTTCTGAGTTGAGTGTTTTTTCTGCAATCAAATAGTTTTCGAAATTCACAATCGGATCTTTGGCTTCCCATGATTCCATCAGTGCTTTGGGTACATATTTGGTGCCACTGGCCTCTTCGTGACCACGGCGTCTAAACGTTTTAAATTCCAAGAGAACGGGACGGGGTTGTTCACGAATACTTTCTGCAATGCTTTTGACCTTTGAATATACTTCTAAAATATTATTACCCTCAATAATATGGGATTCCATACCATAGCCTTTGCCGCGATCGGCAATGTGCTCACAATTGTATTGTTCTGAAGTGGGTGTTGAGAGTCCATAGCCATTATTCTCTATACAAAATAACACAGGTAGATTCCAAACAGAAGCCACATTGAGGGCTTCGTGAAAATCACCCTCACTGGTCCCACCCTCTCCTGAGAATACCGCTGTTAATTTGGCTTGCTTTCTCAGAACATGCGACAGCGCAATGCCATCGGCAACTCCCAACTGAGGCCCCAAATGAGAAATCATACCAATAATTTTATAAGCCTGAGTCCCAAAGTGAAAAGAGCGATCTCGACCCTTGGTAAAGCCAGAAGCCTTGCCTTGCCATTGCGCAAAAAGTCTTTGTAGGGGAATACCACGACTGCTAAAAACACCCAAGTTGCGATGCATGGGTAAGATATATTCGTCAGGATCCATAGCCAAAGTAAGGCCCACAGAAATCGCTTCTTGGCCAATACCAGAAAACCACTTGGATATTTTCCCTTGTCGCAAGAGAATGAGCATCTTTTCTTCTATCATTCGCGACTTTAGCATATTAAAAAATAGCAATTCTTGCTGCTTCTTCGATACTTTAAATGCGGAATATGAAAATGAAGACTTCAATTAATTGGATGTGATCTATATTTCAAATTTAACAAATAAAATGGAACTTTAGTACTTGTGTTTATGGGGTTATTAAATAAGAGATTGATTTTATATATTTGTAGGGAACTCTTTTGATTATGAACAAAATACCAAGTGTAAACCTCAACGATTTTTTATCGGACAACCAAGTCCTAAAACAAAAATTTGTGGCCGAGATTGGCCACGCCTATGAGTCCATAGGATTTGTAGCGCTCAAGGGCCATTTTTTAAAAGAGGCCCTTGTGGCCTCCCTTTACAAAGAAGTCAAGGCATTTTTTGATCTGCCCTTATCCACCAAAAAACAATATGAAATTCCCGGTATTGGAGGCCAGCGGGGCTATGTGTCTTTCGGAAAGGAAAGTGCCAAAGGGCGCAAGGAAGGAGACTTAAAAGAATTTTGGCATTTTGGACAGTTTGTTGAAAACAATCCAATGCTGGAAAAAGAATACCACCCCAATGTAGAGGTCAAAGAACTAGAAAATTTTAATGCTGTTGGCAAACAAACCTATAGAATGCTAGAAAAAACAGCCAAATATGTATTGCGGGCGTTGGCACTTTATTTGGATTTGGAAGAAACCTATTTTGATGCCTTTATACACAATGGCAACAGTATTTTAAGACCCATTCATTACCCACCCATAACCAAGGCTCCTGAAAAAGCAGAACGCGCGGCAGCCCATGGAGACATCAATTTAATAACGCTTCTAATGGGGGCTCAAGGCCGTGGCCTTCAAGTGCAAAACCACCAAGGTCAATGGATTGATGCCATTGCAGAGGCGGATGAACTCATGATCAATGTTGGAGATATGCTCTCGCGTCACACCAACAATAAATTAAAATCAACCATTCACCGGGTCAAAAATCCCCCAAAAGAATCCTGGGGTCAATCGCGCTATTCTATCCCCTTTTTTATGCATCCAATCAGTGCTATGAAATTGGATGTTTTAAAAAGCTGTACCGATGCTGACAACCCCAAGAAGTTTGAGGACACAACAGCGGGGGAGTTTCTCAATCAGCGTTTAAGGGAACTGGGGCTAACCAAAAAATAATGGATTTAAAAGACCAACTCAAAGGCCTGTTTCCGGAGCACCGCGAAAGCGAACAAACAAATTTACCATCAAAACCTAAATTCTGGCTACAACAAAGCCCGCTTATATGCAAATACGAAAAACGCAAGGGAAAACCCATCACCATCATTGATGGCTATACAGGGGCTGATTCTGATTTTAAGGCGCTCACTTCCAAATTAAAAAAGAAATTTAGTGTGGGGGGTAGTTATAAAAAAGACAGCATTATCATTCAAGGAGATTACCGAGACCAAATCATGGTTTTATTAAAAGAAATGGGATTTAACGTCAAACGCGTTGGCGGTTAAGCAAACAGCTATGGGGATCAAAGACTCAGAACTTATTTTAAATCCTGATGGCAGTGTTTACCACCTGCATCTAAAACCAGAAAACATTGGGCCTACAATTATCACAGTAGGGGATCCCGACAGAGTCTCTGCGGTATCAAAATATTTTGACACCATTGATTTTAAACAACACAAACGAGAGTTTAAAACACACACTGGGGTTTTAAAAAACCAGCGCATCAGCGTTGTTTCCACAGGCATTGGATCTGACAATATTGACATTGTATTAAATGAGTTAGATGCCCTTGTTAATATTGATTTTAAGTCCCGAAAAATCAAAGCCAATTTAACCAGCTTAAACATCATTCGCATTGGAACTTCAGGCGCTCTACAAGCAGATATTCCTGTTGATGCATTTTTATTAAGTTCTCACGGGCTAGATCTCAATGGAATGTTACAGTACTATCCAATTGATAACATTAGAAATAAGGAATTTGAAGCCGAATTTTGTAAACACAGCCGTTGGGGAAATAAGCGTGCCCAACCCATTTTGGTTCAAAACTCCAAAGCCATTGAAAACAAATTGATGAGCGATAGAGTTTTAAAGGGCATTACCGCCACATGCGCTGGTTTTTACGCACCACAAGGAAGGGCTCTGCGCTTGGCGCCCCAAGACACTGATTTCCTTGATAAACTTCAATCATTTGTTTGTAATGGAATTAAAATAACCAATTTTGAAATGGAAACCTCAGCCCTTTATGGATTGTCTAAATTGCTTGGGCACCAAGCTTGTTCAATAAGTGCCATTCTGGCCAACAGAGCCAATGGAAGCTTTAGTAAAACTGCTGAGACAACCATGGATACACTCATACAATACACCCTTGAAAAATTAACAAACCAATGAAGACAGTTCGCATAGGCGGAGTGCCTGAACACTTTAACTACCCATGGTATATTGGTTTAAAAACAAAGGCATTTAAAAATAAAGGCGTGGATTTACGTTGGATCGATTGTCCTGGTGGAACTGGAGAAATGACCCAGGCTTTAAAAGAGAACAAAATTGATATGGCCGTGGTCTTAACCGAGGGCATTGTCAAAGCAATTGCAGAAAGAAACCCCAGTAAAATCATTCAAACCTATGTGCAGACCCCTTTGGTTTGGGGGGTTCACGTGGCTGCTAATTCGCCTTTTGTTAGGCGGTCAGATTTGAAAGGCAAAACGGCTGCCATAAGCCGGATGGGCTCTGGTTCTCATTTGATGGCCTATATACAGGCCCAAGAATTGAACTGGGATGAAAAACAAGATTTAAATTTTAAAATTGTAAAAAATTTAGAGGGGGGTATAAAGTCCCTTTCAAAAGGAGAAGCGGATTACTTTTTGTGGGAAAAATATACAACCAAACCCTTGGTAGATTGTGGTATCTTTAGGCGGATTGGGCAATGCCCTACCCCCTGGCCTTGTTTTGTTATTGCGGCGCAAGACCGTTTTATTGACAAGCAAAGTACAACCCTTAAATCGGTTCTTGAGATCATCAATTCCATCACCAAAGAATTTAAGACAATCCCTGATATTGACAAGACCATCGCGAAGCGATACGAGCAAAAATTAGAAGATGTTCAAGCTTGGTTAAAGCAAACCCAATGGACACAAAATAGGATGTCCAAAGACAGCTTAGATCGCGTACAAAATACACTTCTAGATCAGAAGCTCATTGCTGTTGAATTAAAGCATTCAAAATTATTTTTCGATTTAAATTATATTGCGCAATAATTAGCAGTTTTTAATTTTAATGGGTAATTTTACAATTGAACAAACAAAACTACCTTAAAATGAAAGCACACAGCGCCAGTTTGATAAATGCGGCCTTTTTAATCACTCTGTCTCTATGGGGCTATTGGTCCTCAGACAGTCCATCAACGACAGCTTTAATACCAACCTTTATAGGCGTTGTTTTGGTACTGCTAAACAAAGGGGTCAAAAATGAAAATAAAATGATTGCACACCTCGCTGTACTACTGACGCTATTGATGTCAATCGGTTTAATAAAACCCTTAACAGCCGCTTTTGGGAGAGAAGACAATGCAGCCATTCTACGGGTTTTGTTTATGCTGATCAGTACAATATTTGCTTTTATATTTTTTATAAAAAGCTTTATTGCCGCCCGAAAAAAAAGAGCGGAGTCCAACGAAAGTTCCTGATGTTTTAAAAAATTCAAATCCATTTTTAATATTTTAAAACCATTGGATATCAGTGCTCTCATCAAAAGATTAGAACTTAAATTAATGGCCTTGGCTGTGGCTGTGATATTTATTTGTTGCTCAGAAAATATTGAGAGGATTCCAAAGCCTCAGAGCAATTCCATAAATAAAATACTTCCCCTTGGAGCCTCTAGAGTTGAAGGCGCCAGTCCTTATTATGAAAGTTTTAGATACGAACTTTGGAAAAAACTCAGCGAGAATGACTGGATCTTTGATTTTATTGGAACTCAGTCGGATCCGGCCTCCTATCCTAACCTTGGATCTCTTAGTTTTGATGTAGACCATGAGGGCAGAGGTGGCTGGACTTCAGCTGATATTTTAAATGGGCTGAGTGAATGGCTCAATATGACTGGTGCACCAGATATTGCTCTTTTCAGTTCACCAGGGGGCAATGACATTCTCAATGGATCAAACTACGAGCAAACACTTTTAAATATCAATGCTATCATTGACTTGCTGCAACTTACAAACCCAAATGTGACCATCCTTATTGAACAACTTGCTGCAGGACACTCCGATTTCATGACGGCAGAATACACGGCAACTTTTAACCAAAACAAAGAAGACATTCTAAACATTGCTAGTGCTCAAACCACAGAAAACTCTCAGGTTATTGCTGTTGATATGTTTACGGGCTTCACAGATGATTTTTTGGCGGATGATGTCCATTACAATCAAGCGGGAGCAGAATTTATTGCCAACCGTTATTACGATAGGCTGATTCAACTTATGGAACAATAAGTCCTCTTTTTTTAATTTGTAGAATTGAAATTCATCGCATTGTCAATAAGTGCGAGGTGAGAATAGGCCTGAGGGAAATTCCCCAAAAGCCTTTTGGTTTTAAAGTCAATATCTTCGCTAAATAAACCCAAGTGATTGCTGTAGCTCAGAAGTTTATCGAATAAGATTTTGGATTTTTCCCGCTCTCCTATTTTATAAAGGCTATTGATAAACCAGAAAGTACAGACGGTAAAAGAGGAGCTGGGAGTCCCAAAATCATCCTTATTCTTATAGCGAAATAACAGCCCCTCATGCATTAATTCTTTTTCAATGGCCTTGACTGTCTTGATATATTTAGGATCTTTGGCTTTGATAAAACCATAGTACTCCATCAATAGAACAGAAGCATCTAAATGGGTTGAATTATAAGATTGCATAAAACTCTGTCTTTGCTCATTCCATGCATTTTGCATGATGTCCGAATGAATCTCTTCTCTTAAATTTTCCCATTTTTTTGCGGACTTGCCCTCTTGAATCAAATAAGATATTTTGATAGCTCTGTCCACTGCGACCCAACACAATAGTTTTGAAAATGTAAAATGCTGGTCTTTATTGCGAAATTCCCAAATGCCTTTATCAGCCAATTTCCAGTTGTTTTGAACCACCCAAACAATGGCTTTTACTATAGACCATAACTCTTCATGTCTTTCTTTATTCTTAGAAAATTTTTCAATCTGATAATGAATCACATCCATTAAAATACCATAAATGTCATTTTGTTTTTGAAAAAAAGCAGCATTGCCAATGCGGACAGGCTTAGAGCCCTTATATCCCTCAAGGTGGCTCAAGGTTTTTTCAGTGAGCATTTTTTCGCCATTTATTCCATACATGATTTGAAGTTTTTCATTTTTATCAGGGATCAAATCAATAATATAGCGTATAAAATTTTCAACTATTTTTACATGCCCTAGTTTGGCGATAACTTTAATTACCATGGAAGCGTCTCTGATCCAACAAAAGCGGTAATCCCAATTTCGAGTTTCGCCTATGGTCTCTGGCAATGAGGTTGTCGCGGCTGCCAATACCGCACCAGATTTTTCAAACGTGAGCAATTTTAGGGTCATGGCGCTTCTCAATACTTCCGCATTGTAATTTTTAAAAGTAGGTGTTTTATAACACCAATGTAACCAGTAAGTTTTTGTCACTTCCAGCTCATAATATATAGTATCAATTGTTGGAATTTCGATTTTCTCATTGTATGATGCGGTCATAAATTGATCTTTTTCTAGAATCATCTCTGAACCTGACAGTAGATTATTTTTATCCAAATCCGTGTAGAGATACAATGTGTCATAATCCTCATCATCTACAATGCTAACGATAAAGTCATCCTTGACGTAGTTACGGGTAATGCCTAAAGCATATTCAAGTTTGGGGTCGTAAATGACTTTAAAACTTGGACGACCTTTCACATGTCTTAAAAATCGAGTGATTTCTGGGGGCGCATAGTAATTGGTACTCTCTTTTTGATAACGCGGCATAAAATCTAATAAATGAAACGCATGCGCCTGGCTTTGAAATTTTGTAATCAGAATACAAGTGTTTTTACAATACTCTTGAGATATTGAATAAGAAGCATCAGTAACGATTTTAAATTGGCCTCCAATTTTATCGTCGAGAATCTTACCAAAAACAGAAGGGGAATCAAATTGTGGCAAACAGCACCAATCTATTGAAGAATCTTCATTTATGAGGGCTGACGATTTACAATTTCCAATAATTCCATAATTTAACGTATCTTTTTTATGTTGCATTGAAAAAAAAATTAATTTGAGAAAATGGGAAAAAATATTATAGTTTCGAACAGGCTTCCTATTCGAGTCTCTAAGTTAAATAATTCTTTTGAATTTACCACTACAACTGGGGGCTTAGCAACGGGGATGAAGTCGTTTCACAGCGAAAATAATTCGCTTTGGATCGGTTGGCCTGGCATTGGAATTGATGAAATTGACAACAATGTGTGGGATACACTGAACACATCATTAAAAGAAGGAGGTTTTTACCCAGTTAATTTAAATAATTCTGAAATCAATGATTTTTATTTTGGTCTCCCAAATAAATGCCTGTGGCCACTGTTTCATTACTTTATAGAATATTCTGTTTTTAGCAAGGCGCATTGGGAAACTTATGTTGCAATTAATCAGAAATTTGCTGCGGCAGTTTTGGAGAATATTTCAGCGGGAGATACCGTATGGATTCATGACTATCAGCTTTTGTTGTGTCCAAAAATAATTAAAGACCTGCGCCCCGACGTGACTGTTGGGTTTTTCTTACACATCCCTTTTCCTTCATTTGAGATTTTTAGAACCTTTCCTGAGCGTGAGGCTCTCCTAGAGGGAGTATTGGGCGCGGATCTCATCGGTTTTCACACTTATGATTACCAGCGTCACTTTTTAAGTTCAGTTAAAAGAATACTCAGACTGGAAGTAAATTTTAACAAGATTACTTTAGGAATAAGAGAAATCGTGGTCAATACATTTCCTATGGGAATTGATTACGAAAAATTTAATGTTGCAGCCAAAGTACAGCTGACCAAAAAAAACAGTCGAAAATCGGAACTCAAAAAACAGATTGAACGCCATAAAAAGGCGTCTAAAAATAGCAAGCTTATTTTGTCCATTGATCGTTTGGATTATACCAAAGGAGTCATCAATAGAATTAAAGCCTTTGAAATGTTTCTTAAAAGCCATCCCCAATACTTAGAAAAAGTACGGCTGATCATGCTCACGGTTCCGTCCAGATCGAATGTTCCAGAATACAAGCAATTGAAACGAGACACCGACGAAATTGTGGGCAGAGTCAATGGAGAATTTGCCACAGTGAATTGGACGCCCATTTGGTATTATTACAGGTCTATGAGTTTTGAAGATTTAATAGATCTTTATTCCAATGCAGATATTGCCATGATCACCCCTATTAGAGATGGGATGAATTTGGTGGCCAAGGAGTATGTTGCGACGCGTATCAATAATGACGGTGTTCTTATATTGAGTGAGATGGCAGGAGCCTCTAAAGAACTTTTTCAGGCACTGGTCGTAAACCCATTTGATATTAATTCTATGTCTGAGGCCATCTGCAAAGCCCTAAATATGCCGCTCGAAGAGCAACAGCAAAGAAATATAAGCATGCGAAAAAGATTGAGCCGTTATACGGTTCAACGCTGGGCTGATGATTTTATGTCAGCCTTAAATACTGAACCTCAAAACATGGATAACAATCCAATCCTCCACATTGATCCTAGCGTTAGCAATGAAATTTTAAAAGCCTATAAGACTGCAAAAAATAGATTGCTGCTGTTAGATTACGACGGTACTTTGGTGGAATTCAATGAAAAGCCAAATTTGGCAATCCCAAGTCCACAATTGCTAAAAACCATTGAAAAATTAATTCAGCAGCCAAACACAGATGTGGTTATAATCAGTGGCAGAGATCAACTTTTTTTAGACAAATGGTTTGGTAAAATGAAACTTACCTTGGTCGCAGAACACGGCTATTTTATAAAAAATGAAAAATGGACGGAAAAATTAAACAACAACAAAGAATGGATTCAAAACTTATTGCCAATCTTTAATTCCTTCACCGACAGAACACCTGGTACTTTCGTCGAAGAAAAACAAAACAGTTTGGTATGGCACTATCGCAAAACGGACCCAGAGTTGGCCAACAATAGAGCTGTTGAATTGAAGACCGTAATCAAAAGTTTAGCACCTGAAAGCATCAGCTTAATGGATATGGACAAGGCCATCGAAATTACCAACAGTCAATTCAACAAGGGAACTGCTGTCTCAGATATTATCTCAAAAAAAAATTACGACTTTACGCTCTGCATCGGAGATGATGTGACCGATGAAAATATGTTTATCAATTTAAACGAGGAAGCCTACTCTCTTAAAGTTGGTAAAAAAACAACTGCCGCCAAGTATTATATCAAAAACCCTGTTGAAGTAAAAAAATTACTAAAACTACTTGCAGACTAAAAAAATCAATAAAGTATTTTTAGAGGCCCTAAAAGAGGCCTACCGGGGAGTTATCTCATCTGACCAAAACTCAACCCCAAAATCCACTCGTATTTTAGTTGCCGAGAAAATAAAAGCTGCTTTTGAATTGATCAATTATCAAATTAAAGGATCAGAAAATTTACCCTATGAAAGCGGGTCTATTTTTATTTACAATCATTTATTAAACCATCAATATTTGACGGTTGATACCAACTTTCAATTGACCTTAGACAGCCATTTTATAAGCAGTAAAATTTTATATACTTACTACGGAATTACAGGTGAGAGGGTGGTGCGATACCCGCTGCCTGAAGAAACCAACCACAAAGCCTACTACGACGCATTAGATTATACAAAAGTCTATTCAAAAGCTTTTACAGCGCCCCAAACATCCAAAGAAAAGATCAAGGCTGCACACGAAAATTTTAGAATCAAAACCACTGAAAATTTAAACAAACAAAAAGGATTGGTCTTTAGCCCGGAAGGCAATTCATACACTACTGAGAATTCTCCTGGTCCCTTTAAAAAAGGGATTTTTAGGTTGGCTGCCAGCCTAAAAAAGCAACCTTATATCGTACCCTTGATAATGAGTGGATTTGATAAATTACCATCCGAAGCCATTTATAAATGTGAAATCATGCCAGCGTTTAAGATGTCTGATTATGGGATCAATTCCCCTGATCATCCAGAAATGGAAAATGTCATTCAAACAATTAACAATCAATATAAAGTATGGGTCAAAGCGCTTGCAAAAAAAGACGTGAATTTCAAAGATGAGATTGAAATTTTAAAAAAAAGAGTTAATGCCAAAAAGAACAGCGAAAACTTGGTGGTTTTTTATGGCAGTTCCTCCATTCGTTTATGGAAAAGTTTGGAGACAGACTTTCCTACTTTAAATGTTCTGAATTTGGGTTTTGGTGGGGCTTATATTGACTCTTTAATCCATTATTTTGAAACTTTATTCACCTTTAAAGCACCCAAAGCCATTGTCTTGTACCTGGGAGGTAATGATTTAAATTTGGGCTATTCCGCTGAAAAGATTGTTGAAATGATAAAGGGATTTATAACAACCATCCGCTGTAAATTTCCCAACACCCTTGTTTTTAATATTTCCATAAAACCGTCAATTGAAAGAATTGAAAAAATGGAAACCATCAGAAAAATCAATGGGCTGATGCAGGATTTTAGCGATCAACAAAAGGACTTATTTCAGGTTGATTTTTATAAAAAAATGATGAAGGATGGCCAGGTTAAAAATGAATTTTTACTCAGAGATGGGCTTCATCTAAACAATGAAGGGTATAAGGTTTTAAAAGATATTTTACAAGCTTCTTTTTCTCAGGCCTCAATATAAACCAACTTTATTTAAAATGACACCTTATACTTTTTTGGAATTATTTTTGTTAAAAGTTTATTGACAATGGCAACAAAGATTAAATCTCAGACAAGTCTTGAAGAACGGTTCAATTCTATATCGCATGGCATCACAGCTGTAATGGCCATTGTTGGTTTGGTGATATTGATTGTTTTTGGAGTCCAAAGTGACAAAGACTGGAGTTTGTTTAGTGGATTGGTATATGGCTGTAGTTTGTTGTTGTTGTATACTTTTTCAGCCCTTTACCACGGGCTTCGAAATAAAAAAATAAAACATCTTTTTAACATCCTTGACCACTGTGGAATTTATCTGCTTATCGCAGGAACCTATACCCCGGTGGTTCTTATCAGTATTGGGGGTTTGACTGGTTGGATTTATTTTGGAATACAGTGGGGGATGGCTTTGTTTGGCATTATTCTTAAAATATTTTACACTGGAAAATACAATCTGATCTCAACTTTAATATATGCTCTGATGGGGTGGGTTATTATTTTTAAAATTGAATTGGTAAAAACAATATTAGCCCCGACTCCCTATTGTTTATTGCTATGCGGAGGACTGGCTTACACTGTAGGTATTGCTTTTTACTTGTTAGACTACCGAATGAAATTTTCACACTTTATATGGCACCTTTTTGTAATGCTGGGCAGCATTCTACATTATATGATGATCGTGGGCTATGTAATCGTTTAGGGCTTTTTGATAAATATTTAAAAATCTTTTAAGAAGTCCCAAATGTCCGAAAATAATTGAGGGTTGCCCCAATGTAAGTTGTGTTCTCCGTTTTCAATTCGCAAGTAACGAACTGCCTTGGCGTCTAAACAATTGGAAAATATATAAAGCTGGTCTGCGCCTTGATTTTGCAATTGATAATCATCACATTCAAAAGCATTTGCCCATTGTTGTGCACTTTCAAGAGCATCCAAAAACACATAGCCAAGTTTTGGACCGCCATCAATTGGAATGGTCGTATCTGCAGCGCCATTGACTTGAAACACCGCTGTGGGATTGGTGTTTGAATTTGGCAAATTAGAGGTGGTAAGTTGAGCGACAATGGTAGAGACAGCATTAAAATGAGACGTTTCCAAAGCTAGTTTATTGGTCATCCCCGAGCCGTTTGAAGTTCCAATGGCATAAACACGCTCAAAATCAAGATTTTGGTAATCTTCTAAAGCAATTAAAATCGCATTCACAAATGCGACATCGTCTGCGGTAGTATTTTCATTGCCCCCAGAGTTCCACATCAGCTGATGACCTTGAGGGTAAACACCTACAAACGCACCTGATGCCGTTAAATGGTTTAATTTATTGATCCATGTGTCATTTTGGACATTTCTGCCGTGAAAAGCAAATACGATTGGATAGTCAATTGAAGGATCTACTGTGTCTGGAACTTCCAATAGCACTTCCCTGGAAACATCAAGTCCATCAATAATTTGATCAATATAAATGCTAGAATCGACCAATTCCAAAAGTGGAATCGGAATCTCAAGCGTTGTAAAGCTTTCTGTTTGACCATAGGCCGTTCCGGCCTGATTGGTGGCATAGGCGCGAACGTAATACAGTGTCGAGGCGCTCATCGCAGTAAGGCTGCTTGTAAAACTGCCTGAACCAGAGCCATCGATGCTAATACCATCATTATTACTTAGCGTTGGGGTTCCGCTTTGACTCCAAACCAAACCGCGGCTGTTTACCGTTCCTGCTCCAGAAACGCTTATTGACCCGCCCCCTTGGGCAGTGTGACTGCCAATATTGCCAACAGCCAAGGTTATAACGACTGCTAAATTGTTCTCATCACCATTACCGCCAGGGTTGGAAACGTTTGAATCAGCCTCTGAATCAGAACTGCAAGCCAATATCAAACAAACAGAGATTAGAATTGCCTTTGTTGCATTATATTTCATGTTTGTAAATATAGCCATAATTCAACTTAATAGTTCTGTTTGCCAATTTTTAGACCCCGCAATAAAAAAATATTTTCTTCTTACAAGACTAATATTCAAAAGAATACAACTTCACTCTGGGAATATTTTTATAATTTTATTTTATGAAAAAATGGAATAGAGAAAAGATTTTGTTCTTGTATTTTTCGTTGTTATTGTCTTTTTTTTCATTCTCACAAAGCAACAAAAAAGACTGGGTGAAATCCTTAACCAATATCTCAAAAGACAGACCACAAGACCGCATCTATCTTACAGCAGCAGACTCCACAGGCTATAGAACCCCTTTAAAAGTTCCAAAGAAAATAGAAGATTTTTCTCGCAAGCCAAGCACCTCAAGTCTCATTTATCCCATTCTATTTATTCATGGCTTGGATTCCAATTCTGATACATGGAATAACACTACGGACTGGATGGACAACCAATACGGATTCATTTATGGCGGCAGAATTGATTATTGCTTAAATTTTGATGGAAATAACTCAATGGCAAATACAAATTTCTACCCCAATCAGTCTGCTGATATCGCGCAGTTCTTACCCATGCTAGACAATGGTGACATTTTACTAAATCCCGCAGCAGATTATTATTACCTCAATTTTGATGTGGGTTTGGACGGCTCCGTGTTACCACAGGCATCTGATTCCAATTATGCAAAAAGCAATCAAGCGGCGATTGCCAAGCAGGGTATGGCAGTCAAAGACGCCATAGAAGTCATATTAACATTAACAGGGAAATCTAAGGTCGTTTTATTTGGTCACAGTATGGGTGGTTTGGCCTCTAGAGAGTATTTACAGAATCCATCCAAATGGCAAGCAGATGGTCAACACCACGTGGCAAAGTTGATAACGACGGGCAGCCCACACGGGGGCAGTAACTTTGGTTTTGGAGCCCTCTCCTCAGTGGTAGGTATAGACGAGGGTTCAGAGGCTGTAAGAGACCTTAGAACTTCCTATTTTTGGAGTGGTGACAATGGCCGTTATTTATTTGGTGGGACTGAAATTCAAAATTTTTTTAATATGAATGACAGTTTATTTTACAATTTTGACAATGTAGATATCAATTGCAATGGCAGCGAAGGCGATAATGTTACAGGGTTGAATCAAAGACAAAATCCAAGCAATCTTGACTACGCCTGCATCATTGGACAGGT
>TARA_B100001093_G_scaffold298054_1_pt1 | contig 15518 bp, 14 predicted proteins | sample TARA_B100001093 | Tara Oceans TARA_B100001093 (sample SAMEA2623116) | marine metagenome | biome: marine biome (ENVO:00000447); feature: surface water layer (ENVO:00002042); material: "saline water (ENVO:00002010), including plankton (ENVO:xxxxxxxx)" | depth 5 m
ATTGCACCTATTTCTTTAGCTACGAATTGTTTTAATTCATTATTTAAATCATCACTAAATGACTCTCCAATCATCAAAGTAACAAAAGCATAGATACCTTGACCTTTGATAGGGTGGTCAAATCCAACAACTGCCGCCTCAGCTACTTTTGCGTGCAATACAAGAGCACTCTCAATTTCTGCAGTTCCAAGTCTATGTCCTGAGACATTTAGAACATCATCCACTCTTCCAGTAATCCAGTAATAGCCATCTTCATCTCTTCTAGCTCCATCCCCAGTAAAGTAGATGTCTTTATACATACTAAAGTATGTATCTAGCATTCTCTGATGATCTCCGTAAACACTTCTAATTTGGCTAGGCCAAGATTGCTCCATTACCAAGTTTCCTGAATTTGGTCCTTTTAATGTTTTACCATTTTCATCGTATAGAGCTGGTTTTACCCCAAAGAAAGGAAGTGTAGCTGATCCGGGTTTTGTAGGCGTGACTCCTGCAATCGGGGATATGAGAACTGAACCAGTTTCAGTTTGCCACCAAGTATCTATGATTTCACATTTAGATTGACCAACAACACTGTAATACCAATCCCATGCCTCTGGATTAATTGGCTCACCAACAGTTCCTAAAACCCTTAGAGAGTTCCTTTTAGTTTTTAGAACAGGTTCATCTCCTTGAGCCATAAGCGCTCTAATAGCTGTTGGAGCAGTATAAAAGATATTAATTTCATGTTTATCACATATTTCCCAACATCTTGAGGCAGAAGGATAAGTTGGAATACCTTCAAACATTAAAGTTGTGGCCCCATTTGAAAGAGGACCATACAAAATATATGTATGACCGGTTATCCATCCAACATCAGCAGTACACCAATATTTATCTTCTGGCTTTATACCAAAAAGATATTTAAAGCTAATATGAGCACCTAACAAGTATCCAGCAGTAGAATGCAATACGCCTTTGGGCTTTCCGGTTGAACCAGATGTATAAAGTATGAAAAGGGGATCTTCAGAATCCATTGGCTCTGGGTCGCAGGAAGTTTCAACATCTTTAGATAATTCCTCGTACCATACATCACGATTTTTATCCCATGGAATATCTTCACCAGTCCTTTTTATAACTAAAGTAGATTTTACATTTGGACATCCCTTAAGAGCCTCATCTACATTAAGCTTTAACGGAACTTTTTTGCCGCCTCTCAAGCCTTCATCAGCTGTTATTACAATTTTACAATCAGCATCAAGAATCCTGTCTTTTAATGACTCTGGTGAGAAACCACCAAAAACAACTGAATGAACAGCACCAATCCTAGTACAAGCAAGCATTGCAAAGGCTGCTTCAACTATCATAGGCATATAAATACAAACCCTTGAACCTTTTCTTACTCCTAGATTTTTAAGAACATTTGAAAATTTACATACTTCATCATGGAGCTGCTGATAGGTTAAGCTCATAGAATCTGAAGGATCATCTCCTTCCCATATTAGAGCGACTTTATTTGCATTATTTTTTAAATGTCTGTCTATGCAATTGAAGCTCACATTCATTTGACCACCACTAAACCATTTAGTGTTTGGAAAATCATCATTATGAACTTCATCAAAATCTTTAAACCAGGATATATTTTCATTCGCTAAGTTACTAAAGAATTTTTTAGGATGATCTATGGACTCTTTATAAAGCTTTTTATATTCCTCAATATTCTTTAGGTGGGGATTAGAAGACTTGGGACTATAGATCTCTCGAGACACAACTAATATTTAAATAATAGAGGGTTGAGGATTGACAAAATTCTTTCCCTTAGGATTAGACATTATCATAGTAATTAACGCCTCATAGTCAGCTTCATTTGATTCTAGATTGATGTCTGCAGCATTTATAATTAAAAGTGGTGCTGAATTATAATCAAGAAAGAATCTAGAATACGCATCGTTTAATCTTTCTAAATAATCCAATGTAAGATATTGCTCATTAATGTTTCCTCTTTTGGTAATTCTTTCTTTAAGTATTCCAATAGGAGCTTGAAGATAGATCACCAAATCAGGTGTAGGTGCATCTATAGTTATATGCTCATATACTTTGTCGTAAAGAACCATCTCTTCGTTTGAAAGAGTGACCTCAGCAAAAAGCCTATCTTTCTCAATTAAAAAATCAGCAACACGAACATTTTCAAAAAGGCTACGTTGTTTTAAATCTTGGATTTGTTGCATTCTTTGAAAAAGGAAAAAAAGTTGAGTGGCAAGAGCAGATTGACTCGGATTCCTATAGAAATTCTTTAAAAATGGATTTTCAGCAGGCTGCTCTAGAAACGCATCATAATTAAATGATTCAGCAATTTTGTTTGCAAGTGTTGTTTTTCCAACGCCTATTGGCCCCTCAATGGCAATATACTTTGGTAATGGTATTTCGTTTAAAGCTGGCTTCATTACAATATTTAATTTGTAACTAGTAGATTATCTTAACTCTTCAGAGAAACCAAATTTTTTAAATGATTCTTCTTTGCCTTTTTCATGTAATTCAGCAATTAAAGACTTTTTAATAGCATTATCGTCTTTTTGAAAATCAGTCCACCAATTACCTAAGTAATTACCATCACATGAAACTTTTTCTCTTATAAGAAGAAAATCGTATGCTGCCCTAAACCTAGGATGCTTTAAAGTTTTGAAAGGTTGCTTGCCAATTCTGCTATGAAGTTTTAATTGCAACACCCATATATCTTTTATATAACCATGAAATTTCCTGGGAATTGCTGTTATTTTTTGTTGCCTCCTAAGAATCCTGTCCATAGACCTAAAATATTTTCTTAAATTTATTTCACCTCTTTGAAGAGAAGTTTCAATTAGTTGAGGCCAGAGGAGTGCAGCAATTAGAAAGCCAGGAGTAACAGATTGATTATTGGCTAATCTTCTATCAGTATTTTTCAATGCCTCAATCATTACGTTATATGTAAATTCATTTGCATCAGGATTTGTGCCTACCAAATATTTATTCAGACCAAAGGATAATAATTTTTTGAAGTTTTTCTCAGCCATACCATTTAAGAATATCTTACAAAACTCATCAAACAATCTAGCGTTAGAAATGCTTGAAAGTAAATCACCCTTATCGTAAATAGCTTCTTTGATCTCTTTATCGATTTTAAAGTTCAGCTTATTACTAAACCTTATAGCTCTTAAACTTCTAACAGGATCTTCAGCAAATCTTTTTTGAGGATCTCCAATCGAAACAATAATTTTCTCATGAACATGCTTCATGCCATCATTATGGTCTGCTATCTTTTGCGTAAAAGGGCAGTAGTACAATGCATTAATTGTAAAGTCTCTTCTATAAGTATCCTCTTCTAATGTTCCCCATATATTATCTCTTATGATTTTTCCTGATTGATCTGTAACTAGATTACCAATATCTGAGCTATCTTCACCAGATCTAAAAGTTGCAACCTCAATCAGTTCTGACCTATTGAAAACATGAACTAACTTGAACCGCTTTCCGATTATTCTTGAAGCTTTAAAGATTTTCCTAATTTGTTCTGGAGTTGCGTTGGTTGCTATGTCAAAGTCTTTAGGCTCTATGCCGCATAAAAGGTCTCTTACACATCCACCAACTAAATATGCTTGAAAATTTTTATCTTGGAGGTCTTTTACTATAGATATAGCAAATTTACTTATTTTTTTATTATTTATCAAAGTTTAGTTTTGATAGAAACTCAAGAATCATCCACTTAGTTGCCTTTCTTTTATTTCATCAAGAGTTTTGCAATCTATGCAATGAGTCGCTGTAGGCCTAGCCTCAAGTCTTTTAATGCCAATTTCGTCGCCACATGATTCGCACCAACCATAGTCATCTTGTTTAATTTTTTCTATAGAAGTTGAAATTTTATTTATCAGTTTTCTCTCTCTATCTCTCGTTCTTAATTCGAATGCAAATTCCTCTTCTTGAGATGCTCTATCAACTGGATCAGCATAAGTTTCACCTTTAGCTCTTAAGTGATCAAAAGTTTTTTGCATCTCATCTAAAAGATGTTCTTTCCAAAGAAGCAATACGGCAATGAAATGTCTTTTCATAGCTGCACTCATATATTTCTCATTTTTGTTAGGTTTATAGGCAGCAATCTTGGACTTGTTGTTAGCAACTGTGTTAGCTTTTGCTTTTTTAACAACCTTAGATGGAGATTTTTTTGTTTGAGTTTTTTTAACTGGCTTCTTTTTGACTGTAACTTTTTTAGCCACAGTTTTCTTTGCTATTGTTTTTTTTGTTGGTTTTTTTATTGCTTTTTTTACAGCCATTTTTATTTAAGAAACATTTCAGGGTGGAGAAAGTATCAGATACTAGCTAAATTTACTAGCTTTTTCTCAATTTATTTAAAACGTTTTCATATCCATCCGAGGTTAGTCTTGGGCCAAATGTTTCAACCACTTTTGATGAAGCATAGTTACTAAAGGCTGCACAGTCAGAAATAGAAAAATTATTTAAGTAAGCATGCATAAAAGAGCCAGCATACATATCACCAGCACCATTAGTATCTATGGGTGTAATCTTTTCTGCAGCAGAATAAATAGCATCACCGTCTTTTATTACAATACTACCTTCAGCACCCTTAGTAATAGCAATCATGTAAGATTGTTTTTTATAGAATTCAATAGCAGCTTCTAAATTATTAGCTCCTGAAAATGCTATAGCTTCGTCGTCGTTACAAAAAATTAGGTCCAGTCCAAAAGATTCTATTTCTTTAAACTTATCTCTAAAACCGTGCACAATTCCAGCATCTGAAAGAGATAATGCTTTAAGAGTTTGACCGTTATCTATACTTTTAAGAACTGAAGTTACTGCATTAAAATTTTCATTGCTTGTTACCATATAACCTTCAATATAAAAAATCTTTGAGTTATTAACGACGTCGTAGTCGATATCTTTTGGCCCAAGATAAGCACTTATACCCAACATACTGCTCATAGTTCTTTTCGCATCCGGGGTAACAAAGATTAGACATTTGCCAGTAGGTAGATCAGATTCTTCTTTACTGAAACCTATATGCTTTACTCCAGCTTTTTGAAGACTGTTTAAATATTTTTCTCCATCTTCGTCATTTGTAACTCTGCACACATGATGACATTTTGATCCATAATAAGAAGCTGCAACTAAAGAATTAGTTGCTGAGCCACCGCAATCTGATACTGATTCAACCCCCATTTTATTGAGTTTTTCTATGATAGGAGAGTGCTCCTCTGCTGAAGCAAGAGTCATTGAATCTGGCTCTAAGCCAATATCTTTTAAAAAATCATGATCAACCATATATTGGGTATCAACCAAAGCATTTCCGAGAGCGCTAATATCATATTTCATTTCATATTCCTTTTTTTAGTATTTTTTCAATAACTCTAATTGTATGACTTATTTCAATTTTAGTATGTTTTGTTGATATAAAACCCGCTTCAAATTTTGAGGGTGCAAAATAAACTCCCTCCCCGATACATTTATTTAAAAAGCTATTAAAATGTTTGTCATTTGTTGCAATCACATCATTAAGATTTTTTGGGAGATTCTTTGAAAAAAAGAAACCAAACATCCCACCTTTTACATCAATTGATAAAGGTATATCGTTTTCTAAAAATAATTGCTTCATTTTGGTTAATAAACTGTCTGCCTTTTTCTCTAGAGAACTATAAGGATTATTTTTAATTAGCAGTTGGATTAATTTTGAGCCTGCTGCCATTGCCAAAGGATTTCCAGAAAGAGTTCCAGCTTGATAAACAGGGCCATTTGGTGCTAGATAATCCATAATCTCCTTTTTACCTCCAAAGGCACCAACTGGAAGGCCGCCCCCAATTACTTTCCCTAATGTTGTTAGATCCGGTGTTATTTTATAAATCTCTTGAGCACCCCCAAGAGAAACTCTAAAACCAGACATAACTTCGTCAAAGATTAATATAGATTTATTTTCAGCGGTCTTTTTTCTTATAAGCTTCAAAAAAGACTTGTCGGCAGGAATAAATCCCATATTCCCAGCTATTGGCTCAATAATAACTGCGGCAAGATCTTTTTTTACTTTATTAAAGATTTTTAAAAAATCATCTTTGTTATTGAATTCACAACTTAATGTTTGCTTAGCTAATTCTTTTGGAATTCCAGGTGAGTCAGGTAGGCCAAAAGTCGTGACTCCTGAACCTGCTTTTATAAGCAAAGAGTCAACATGGCCATGATAACAGCCATCAAACTTAATAATTTTATTTCTATTTGTATACCCCCTGGCAAGCCTTACCGCACTCATTGTTGCTTCTGTTCCAGAATTGACCATTCTTATTTTTTTTATAGAAGGCATACACTGTTTTATTAATTTAGCAGCAGATGATTCAATGCTTGTAGGAGCCCCATAACTAGTTCCAAGTTCTAATTGTTTTGAAACTGACTTAATAATCTCAGGATGCGAGTGACCCATGATCATAGGCCCCCAAGAACCAATATAATCAATGTATTTATTATTATCTGCATCAAAAATATAAGGGCCTTTTGCTTTCTTAAAAAATATTGGATTACCATTAATATTCTTAAATGCTCTTACTGGCGAGTTTACTCCTCCAGGCATATGTAACTTAGCTTCTTTAAATAATTCAATTGATTTGTTAATTTTGTTCATAGTTCTAAATCTCTTGCAAAATCTTCTACCGCTTTCCAATTAGTAAACTCATATGTTTTTGAAGTATCAGTAGGACCTTTTGTAATCCACATAATAAATTTAATTGCGTATTTATCAATAAATTTATATTTTGGGTATTCAATTTTTCCTGCAAAAACACCAAGATTTTTAGGCTCCCATTTAATATTACTCAGAAATTTTTTTAAATATGGATTTGTATTAGGGGTACTTTTTTCTGGTTTTCTAGCGACAACATTCACAGAAAAAAAAGCATTTTCTCTCATGTTTAATATCTGAATATTGTCCTCAACAAAACTATAGACCTCTTTCCGATATTTGCCATATCTTATGCTTGCGCCAATTATTATTGTTTTATAGTTATCTAAATTAATTTGATCTGAGATCGGAAGCACATCCACTTTGCCATGAGAAGCAAATGCTGCAATCTTTTCGGATATTATTTTTGTTTGTCCATCTACTGTTGAATATGTGATTAAAGATCTTTTCATTTATGTTATATATTTTTGAAATTATTAGAATTTCTTGAAAAAAAAGTATTTAGGCATATTTATATTTTATACTGATATTTAAATTTATAATGTCATGATATGAAAAAATATTTTTTAGCAATTTTTACGTTTTGTGTTTTAGTGATAAATGCTGAAGTAAAACTTGAAGATTGTGCTTCAATAGAATCAGATATCAAGAGATTAGCCTGTTATGATTATCTTACTACTGGAGTTTCAAAAACTTCAGAAGAGTTAATAAAAGCTGAATCTATTAAATCTTCAGATTTAATTTCTAAAAATGTTTCTGACGAAGAGGCTGGTTTTGGTCTTTCAAATAGACAAAAGAAAGATGCCGATATTAAGATTAATAAAACCCAACTGAAATCATTTATTTCTAACACATCAAAAACTTTTGGTGGAAAAACTAGGTTTAAACTAGAAAATGGCCAACTCTGGGAATCTCAATCTGTTTTATCATCAATAAAGCTTAATAATTTTAGAACAAAAAATAATATTGTTATTGAAGAGGCTAATATGGGTGGATTTTGGATGATTAATGCTTCATCAAACGTAAAGATAAAAGTAAAACGAATTTCATAACAATGGATCAAGATTCTTTCCAATCTTTAAATTTAACTGATAATGCAGTGAGCAGAATAAAGAATGTAATGACTGCTAATGTTGATTTGGGATCAAAATTTCGTGTGTATGTAACTGGAGGAGGTTGCTCTGGATTTCAGTATGGGTTTAAATTTGATCCAGATGTTGCATTTGATGATGATGTAATCGAATTTGAAAACTTTTCAGTTCTATTAGACTCTATGTCTTATCCGTATTTATTTGGATCAACACTTGATTTTATAGAAGATCTCTCAGGATCAAAGTTTGTTATTAATAACCCCAATGCTAAAACAACTTGTGGCTGTGGAGAATCTTTTACAATTTAATATAAAAGACTTCACCTCTATTCATAAAAGCTAGATAAGCAAAGGCCGCAGCTTCAACAAATTTAGATGGAATAATGTTGTCAGTAGTTCTTATCTCTCTTTCAAGCTTTTCACCCAAAAGATTCATTAGAAAAGAGTTATTTGTTCCACCTCCATGAAATATAACTTCTTCAGGTCGATTACAGTAATCAAAGAAATTTTTAATTTTCTCAGCAGTTAGCTCAGTAAGACATCTCAATGCATCATTTGGACTAATTCCTAATAAGACACCGCTATCTAATAGTTTGTAATATGAAGTTTTTTCATCCGCTCTAGGATATCCAAAATTTATATTATCAATTGTTTTTTCCAATGAATCTATAAGCTTAGGCAGAAGCATACCTTTTCTTGCTAATTCGCCCCCGCTATCAAATGGTATGCCTAGTTCTTGGTTTGCTATTTTATCAATTAAACAATTTCCCGGCCCAACATCTGAAGCCAAGGACATTTCATTTCCTTTAAGGTAAGTACCATTAGCAATTCCTCCAATATTAAAAATAATTTTTTCTTTTCCTTTCTCTGAATATAAATATTTATGAAAAGCAGGTATTAAAGGAGCTCCTGAACCTCCTTGCGCTATATCAAAATTTCTAAAATCAGAAATAACTTTTATATTTGAGCTATTAGCTATGAGCTGAGGATCTCCAATTTGATAACTCTTTTCTTTAGAATGAAAAACTGTTTGCCCAGAGAAGCCAATTGCGATTTCATCCTTGTTAGATAATTTACTTTCATTTAAAAGATTTTCTATTAGTTCTAAAGATTTCTTATTAAGATCATGCTCGAGCTTTTCGAGTTTCTTAGATCGATGAACCTCCTTTACCCCTTGAGCTATACATTCTTCATAATTTTCTTTATACCCATGCTCATGATCAACAGAACCGGAAGCAATTAAATTAAAATTACCATCAAAAGACACAACACATCCATCAATTGCATCCGCGCTAGTTCCAGTCATTATTCCAATATAGTATTTATTCATTTAATTAGAATTATACTGATTTAGTTTTTGCAGATTGATTTCAAGCAACTCATTAAAATCATTTAATTGATTTTTATTAAGAGGCTTGGCAGATGGGAGTTTTACTTTTACAGGATCTGTTCTTGTTTTACCTTGCCAAAATTCAAAATGAAGATGCGGCCCTGTTGCTCGGCCAGAATCTCCCACATATGCAATTATTTCACCCTGTTTTACCTTATTTCCAACCTTGGATATCGAGTTATACTTTTCAAGATGAGCATATAAAGTTTTTATATTTCCGCCATGCTTAATTTCTATAGTTCTGCCGTAACCACCCTTAACGCCAACAAAAGATATAACCCCATCTCCAGATGCTTTTACTGGAGTATTTCTTCTGGCCGCATAATCAACTCCATTATGAGCTTTAATTTTATGCAGAATAGGGTGCAACCTATTTGGATTAAAATGAGAGCTTATATATGCAAAGTCCAAAGGCGCTCTTAAGAATGCCTTCCTAACATTATCTCCATTCTCATTAAAGTATTGTTTGCCTTGATTGTTGTCAAAAAATCTTTGAGCAATATAGCGGCCATTTTTATTTATGAACTCTGCAAATATAATATCTCCGCTAGAAATTTTTTCACCCTCAGAATAGTCAGCTTCAAAAATAACAGCAAATTTATCCCCTTTTCTTACATCAAAAATAAAATCAATATCCCAACCAAAAATATATGCAAAATCCATTATTATGCTATCAGGTATACCTTCCTTTAACGCATCCTTATAAAATGAAGTAGTTATTTCTCCTTGCTTAATTGAGCTTATGGTTTGTATTTTTTTCTTAATTGACTCTATAGAAACAGTTTCTGATATATCAATAAGAATCGAATTTGTTTCATCTTTTATAATTTGGATACCTTCCAATTTTTTTCCAATATAATTGAACTCCATCACATCGCCTGGTTTGATGCTTGATAGAATATTATCTTTGTCAAAATCAAAAATTTTATATGCAGTGTTTAAAGGAACTTTTTTTTCTTCAAATATTATTGAAAGACTCTCTCCTTTTTTTACTTCATGAATTAATTTATTTTTAAGTTCTGGTGGAGAAATATCAAGATCCATAGTAATTGTATCTTGGGTAGGCTTGGGTTTGTCTTGAGTAGAATCTATATATATAAGCACTATTACAAAAACAGAGATTATAAAAATACCTATTACTAACTTAACAGGAGTTTTTTTGAAGCCAATCATTTGTCTTCTTGCAGATTAAGCAGCTCAGTATTACCACCAAATGCGACCGAATTTTTTGAAATCACTTTTTCATTTAAGAATTGTAATAAATAGTTAGGGCCACCAGCTTTATAACCACTTCCTGAAAGACCAACACCACCGAACGGTTGTGATCCAACAACAGCACCAACCATATCTCTATTTATATATATATTTCCAATATTAGAATTTTTTCCAAGATGGTCTGCTCTAGATTCTATTCTTGAGTGAATCCCCATAGTTAAACCGTACCCTGTTTTATTAATATCATTAATTAATTTGTCTGTATCATTTGAGGCATATTTAAGAACATGAAGTATAGGACCAAACTGTTCATTCTTAATATCTGATATTTTTTTGATTGAAATAAGCGTAGGCGGAAGATAATTTTTCTCTAATGATTCTGATGTTTGAAACACATCAAAACCTTCTATTTCACATTTTTCGATGTATTTATTAAGTTTTTCTATAGCTTCTAAATTAATTATTGGACCAATATCTGTATCAAATTCATTTGGGTTCCCAACTTTCTGAATAATCATATTTCCTTTGATCATTTCAACGAGCTCTTCATATATTTCTTCTTGGATGCAAAGAACTCTTAGAGCAGAGCATCTCTGACCAGCGCTATCGAATGCAGATCTGACTACATCATCTGTGACTTGCTCCAAAAGGGCACTTGAATCCACAAGCATACAATTAATGCCACCAGTTTCAGCTATTAGATGGATTATTTGATCTTGATACTGAATAAGGTTAGATTGTATTTTTTTTGCTGTTGGAAGTGATCCAGTAAAAGCAACTCCTTGTAATGACTCTACTCGAGTTAACATTTCACCATATTTACCATCTCCAAGTATAAGCTCAAGGGAGCTCACGGGAACTCCACCTTCGTGGAATTTCTTAATAACAAGATACCCAAGTATAGAAGTATGTTCAGAAGGCTTTGCTATAACTTTGTTACCACAAGCTAGAGCTGCTGATATCTGCCCAATTAGAATAGCAACAGGAAAATTCCATGGACTGATGCATAAAAACCTTCCCTTTGGGTTATAGTAAATTTTATTATCCTCTCCAGTTGGCCCATCTAAATCTTTTTCTTGAATAACCTCTTTAGCTTGCTCTGAATAATAACGTAAGAAATCTACTCCCTCTCTAATCTCATCAATTGCATTCTGAAGAGTTTTACCTGCTTCATTTATAAGATAAAAGATTAATTCGTGAGGATCTTTCTCAATCAAATTAGCAACTTTATTTAAAATTTCTGACCTTTTTGAAACGTCCGTCCTGGACCATGCATCTGAATTATTTTCTTCTAGAGAGTTTTTAATTATTTTTGTATTGTCATACTGAACAGTGCCCATGTTGATACCTGATGAAATTGAATCAACATTTATTATATTTTTATCATTTTTTTCTCTGCCCAGGTATATAGATTTCGCATGTACTTTTTTTTCTCCAAAAATTTTTAACTTTTGTGAAAGATTATCTAAATTTTGTTTTTCTGAAATATCCATGCCACTAGAGTTTAATCTTTTTTTAAAGATATTTTTAGGAAGAGGAATATCTTTTTTTTCACTGCCCATTCTTATAAAAGGGTTCTCAGCCAACCACTCTGAATCCGTGTTAGGATCAAGCAACCTATTTATGAATGAACTATTGGCACCATTCTCTAATAATCTTCTAACTAAATAGGGCAAAAGATTTTTATAGCTTCCTATTGGAGCATATACAGAAGGAGCCTTTTCTAACTGAAGGATATTTGATGCACTTTTATATAGAAGCTCACCCATTCCAAACAAACGCTGAAATTCATATTCACAACCTCTACCAAGATGATTGATTGATGAGATAGTATGAGCATTATGAGTTGCAAATTTAGCATAAATATTTTTGTTTTCTAGTATTCTTTTTGCACAAGCAAGGTAAGCAATATCTGTGATTGATTTTTTCGAAAACACTGGGTAGCCAGCATAGCCTGATACTTGTGCATGTTTAATTTCATAGTCCCAATAGGCACCTTTCACAAGCCTTAGATGCATTCCAGCTCTTTTTTCTAAAGCACTATTTAACCAATCAATCGTATCAAATGATCTCTTGCCATAAGCTTGTAGTGCTATTCCAAACCCAGGCCAGTCCTTTATTTTTTTTTCAAAGGCTAATTTCTCAATTATATACAGGCTAATTGAAAGCCTATCTTGTTCTTCAGCATCAATAGTAATCTCAACGCCTTTTGAATGAGCATGATTAACTAATTCTTTTAATCTAGGAATTAATTCTGAGTTAACTTGATCAATTTTTCGCATCTCGTATCTTGGATGAAGCGCAGATATCTTAATTGATACCCCATGCAACATATTCTTCACGTCATTAATTTTTGCAACTTCATCAACAGCACTAAAATATGATTCAAAATAACTTTCAGCCTGTTGAGTGGTTCTTGCTGCTTCACCCAACATATCAAATGAAAATATCTCTTTAGTTAAGCCTGCAAGTTTCTTAATATCTTTAAAATTTTTTCCCATAACAAATTCTTGACTAAGAATTTGCATAGCTGCCAAAACGGCATTCCTTATAGGCATCTCGCCTGATTTAGATATTAAGTTAGATAAGAAGTTATTAGGGTTTTCTGACCATTCATTTGGAGTTGAGACCACCTTACCGGCTAACAGCAAACCCCATGTAGATGCATTCACAAATAGACTATCTGCTTTATTAAGATGATCGACCCACCTTCCTTCAGAAAGCTTCTCAGAAATTATTAGATTTCTTGTTTGTTTATCAGGTATTCTCAGTACTGATTCTGCGAGACACATCAAAGCAACACCTTCTTTATTATCTAATCCATACTCACTAAGAAAAGCATCGAGCATAGTTCGATCTTTTTTATCTTTTCTACAAAGGTCAATGATTGATTTCGCATCACTTGATATCGATGCTTCTTTTAAGAACTCAGTCTCATCAGACATGTATGATAAAACTTCAGCATCCGATATAAATTTATTATTTGCTTTTAGCATAGCCATTATTTTAATCTTTAAGAATTAAGTAGCAACTTTGTGATTCTAATAATGATGTTAAAATACTATGATAGTAGTATGAAAGACGCATTAAAGATTATTAATAGAGGTACAGATGAAATTCTTACCGAATCTGACCTCAAAAAGAAACTAGATTCAGGAAAACAACTTTTAGTGAAAGCGGGCTTTGATCCTACAGCTCCAGATTTGCATTTTGGCCACACTGTTTTATTAAATAAATTAAGGCATTTTCAAGATTTAGGACATAAAGTTGTATTTTTGATTGGAGACTTTACTGGAAGAATTGGCGATCCATCTGGAAAGAATAAAACAAGACCAACAGTTGATTCAGATGACCTAATCGAGAATGCAAAAACTTATAAAAAACAAGTTTTTAAAATCCTTAAAGAAGATCTTACAGAAGTTAAATTTAACTCAGAATGGTGTGATCAGCTAGGAGCTGATGGACTAATTAAACTTGCTTCTAAATATAATGTGGCAAGAATGCTCGAAAGAGACGATTTCAACAAAAGATTTACCTCTAATAAAAGTATTGCGATACACGAATTTTTATATCCTTTGGTTCAAGGATATGACTCAGTAGCACTTCAGGCTGATGTTGAGTGCGGAGGAACAGATCAAAAGTTTAATTTATTAGTTGGGAGAGAATTGCAGAGGGATTATGATCAAGAACCTCAAGTGGTTATAACTGTTCCAATTCTTGAAGGACTTGATGGTGAAAAGAAAATGTCTAAATCTCTTGATAACTATATAGCAATAGATGAAGAGCCAAACGAAATGTTTGGAAAAATTATGTCAATATCAGATAACTTGATGTGGAGATGGTTTGAATTATTAAGTTTTTTACCTGAGGAAGAAATACTAAAGTTAAAAACTGAAATGGAGGAGGGCAGGAATCCAAGAGATATTAAATTTATCTTGGCTGAGGAGCTAGTAGATAGATTTCATAATGAGGGTGATGGAAAAAATTGCAAAGAAATTTTTTTAAATAGATTTCAAAAAGGAAAAATGCCAGAAGACATTGAAACTTTTGAGGTAGATATAGAAAATGATTCAATACCTTTAGTTAATCTTTTAAAGGATACAAAAATGATTACAAGCGTCTCAGAAGGTAATAGGCTTATAAAACAAGGCGGTATTAAAATTAATAAAGAAAAAGTTGATGACACAAGACATGAAATATCAAAAGGATCTAAAAATATCTATCAGGTTGGAAAAAGAAAATTCCTTAAAATTAAGGTCAAATAATGAAGAGTATTTTAGCTGTTATTAGTTTTTTTGTTTTATGTGCATGCGCCCAAGATGGACCAAATATAAAACAAATAGAGAATATGCAATTTTTTATAGACAACAAGAAAAATAGTGGAGTTATTGAAATTGAACCAGGACTTCAATACTCGGTTATAAAAAAAGGAGATCTAAGTGGCCCTAATCCAAGTCTTAACAACATTATTTCTGCTCATTTCCATGGAACTCTAACCAATGGAGAAGTCTTTTGGAGTTCTCTTGATTCTGAGCCGCTCAAAATAGAATTATCAAAACTAATTATAGGATGCCAGAAAATCATTTCTTTAATGAAAAAAGGTGATAAATGGATGGCATATATTGATCCTACAATGGCTTATGGTGAAGAAGGAAGACCAGGAATCCCATCAAATTCTATTCTTATTTTTGAAATTGAACTTTTAGAGATTCAAAGCTAAATAATACAAATTTATTCAGTATCTATTCAAAGGCTTCAATAGCACACTCTGCTTGTGCTTCTATAAATTTTGCTGGAACTGTAAATGCAAATTGAAGATCTTGTATCTCAGAGAAATCTCTTAAATAAGCAGTCACTTCATTAGAGGTCATTGATGCTAAAGCTTTATCAAACCCACATTCACATACTTCTCTGTAGCTTTGTCCACCTGGAGTTATTTCAAAACAAGTTGAAACATATGCTGACCTTGCTTTAGTTATCGGAGACTGATTGTTTTCAAATCCGCAACTACTAATTAAAAAGAAACCTACAAATAATATAAGTAAACGTTGCATATTAATTATATTAAGCTATGAAAAAAATAAATGAAAGTGGTGGGCCTGGGAAGACTCGAACTTCCGACCTCTCGATTATCAGTC
>TARA_B100001093_G_scaffold329444_1_pt1 | contig 15503 bp, 13 predicted proteins | sample TARA_B100001093 | Tara Oceans TARA_B100001093 (sample SAMEA2623116) | marine metagenome | biome: marine biome (ENVO:00000447); feature: surface water layer (ENVO:00002042); material: "saline water (ENVO:00002010), including plankton (ENVO:xxxxxxxx)" | depth 5 m
AAAGATCTTCTATAGTATTCAAAAGACTTCCCAGTACCTTGCCAATTTTCTTCAAAAGATATTATCTTTATGCTATTATCCTTTGTATCAGCAGTGCCAGATAAAACATGACCTGTGATATATCTTATTCTATCTCGTTTTTGTGCCCAGCTTAAATAGACTCTTTTTAACATTTTAGCATATCCATTGGACTTATATTTTTCCATTATAACAAAAGCATAAGTGTACAAGGTATTGTGCTTTCCATAATTTTCATCATTCAATGCCCAAGGCTCCATGGTTAGTTCTTCTAACGGAATCCCAATAATGTAGCCAATAATTTCGTTTTGATATCTTGCAATGAAAGGAAGAGATTTTTCAGTATTAAAGTATTTTCCAATTGAAGCTTTTGTGAAAACTGCCTGTTTGCCGTATTCTTTAGCAAGGTGCAATGATATTTCAATTAGTTTTGGATAATCAGCTCTGCCAATCTTTTCAATTTTTTCTATTTGGAAAACATTTGTTGAAGCAATAATTCTAGTTTCTGACTGTCCTGTAGATGTTTCCATATTGCAATATTAAAAATTTTTAATTCTAGTATGAAGCCATTTGTTTGCTAAGTCAGAATAGTTTAAATTTTCACGTGATTTCATTCATTGATAAACTTAAGAAAAACATTTCAGAAAAAAATTCAAACCTATGCGTTGGAATTGATATCGATAAAAAATATTTTAATAAAAACGTATCTGTTGATGAATTAATGGATTATTCTTTCATGGTTGTTGATGCTACTAAAGATTTAGCAGCAGCATATAAACCAAATTTAGCTTTTTTTGAAGAATGGGGATCTAAAGGATTTTATTGGTTGGAGCAGTTAATTAAAGAGATTGGCAATGAACACATTATTATTGCGGATGCAAAAAGAGGAGATATAGGAAATACAGGTCTTCACTATGCCAATGCTTTTTTTAATCATTTAAATTGTGATGCAATCACAATTAGTCCCTATATGGGAGAAGAGTCTATTCAGCCGTTTATTACTGACTCATCAAAAGGCGTATATGTACTTTGTAGAACTTCCAACAAAACGTCTTCTTACATTCAAGAAGACATTTTTTCAAAAGTAATATCTTTATGTAGCGATTTAAATTCTAGCAAAAATATAGGTCTAGTAGTTGGTGCTACTAATGATCAAGCTTTAGAAGCTGTTAGATCAAAAACTGATTTACCATTTTTAATTCCTGGAATTGGTGCTCAGGGTGGAGATTTGGAGAGTGTAATTGCAATTAATGAAAATTATATGAGTTCTTCTCTTATCAATATTTCTCGAGGCATTATTTTTGCTGAATCAAAAGATTATAGATCTGTAAGAACTTCAGCTAAAAACTATTTAAATCAAATGAGGGCAGTTAATGGATAAAGATTATTTGAAAATATTTGAAGATACTAAAGCATTAATGTACGGACATTTTATTTTGTCATCAGGATTGCACAGCGATACATATTTTCAATGTGCAAAAGTTCTTCAGTACCCAAAATATCTATCTTTATTTGGAGAAATTTTGGCAAAGCATTTTTCTTCTGAAGATATTGATAAAGTTATTTCACCAGCTATTGGAGGAATTGTTTTAGGAACTGAAGTTGGAAGAAGATTGAATAAGAAAACTATTTTTTCTGAACGCTCCGATGGAAATATGAAATTAAGAAGAGGCTTTAATATCAAAAAAGGTGAAAAAATTCTTATCATTGAAGATGTTTTAAGTACAGGAGGTTCAATAAAAGAGGTTATTGAATTAATTGAAAAATATGGAGGAAATCTTGTTGGCGTAGGGGTCATTGTTGATAGAAGTCTTAATCCTGTTTTTATTCATGATAATTATTTTTCTGTTACTACGCAAAAAGCACAAATTTTTGATAAAAATAACATTCCTAAAGATCTAATAAATATCCCCGCAATTAAACCTGGAAGTAATACAATTATTTCTGATGCTATTGAGCTTGATTAATGTATAAGGATTTAAAAATTGGACTTGCCTTAGGAGGTGGTGGAGCTAGAGGAGCTTGTCACATTGGTGTTTTAAAGATTTTAGAAGATCATGGTATTGTTCCAGATATTGTTGCTGGTACAAGTGCGGGTTCAATGATTGGAGCTATGTATGCAACTCATCATAATGCCAAACTTGTTGAATCAAAATATACTAAACATGTTCTAAGTGAAAATTTTTCTGATTTAGGTTTTAGGTATATAGCAAATTCAGAAAAAGATGATTCAATTTTTTCTCAGATTGTCAAACAAATCAAAAATCAATATGTATTGGCAGTTAGTTCTAATAGAAAATCCATCGTAAAAAATGAAAGGTTAACGAAAGCTGCAGAAATTCTTTTTGGTAACAAGCAATTTAGCGATTTAAAGATACCCTTAATGGTCACTGCTACAGATTTAGTATCTGGAAAATCAATTATTTACAGTTCTGGAAATTTAATTGATGCAGTAGTGCAAAGTTCATCTATTCCTGGATTTGTTGAACCTACCCAAATAAAAGAAAGGATGCTTGTTGATGGAGGTGTTACTTTACCAACGCCCGTTACACCGTTAATAGATAATTGCGATTTTATAATTGCAGTAAATATTACTCGAGGAGTAGAAAATCAGCCTGACCCTTCAAATATTTTTGAAATTTCAACCAGATCTCGAGATATATCAGTATCCCATTTAAATAATTTTTTATTAAATAAGGCAGATTTTGTCATTAAACCTGAGCATAATAATTTGCATTGGTCTGCATTTGATAAAACAGATAAATTTATTGATTCAGGAGAATTGGCTGCAAATAATTCTATTGAAAATTTGATTAATCAATTAGATAAAAAATTAGTAAAGCCTGAAAAATCAGTTCAAGAAACTTTTTGGACAAAATTAAAGAAAAGATTATTTTCATAGCCTTATATGAAAAACTTTTTAACAATATTATCATTTTTTGGAATTGTGTCTGCGCAATTTAATGATCCAGCAGAGTTTTCAGTTGAAATTGGTGATGTCAATCAAGGAGAAGTAGCATTAGTTGAAGTTCAATCTCAGCTTGATTTTTCTTGGAGAATATATGCTGTCTATGATGTTCCTGATGGTCCCTCACCGACAAAGTTTATTATTGATTCTGATATAATTAATAAAGATGGTAAAGTTATTGAGCCAGAACCAACTGAAAAATTTGATGAAGGATTTGGAAATGTAACCAAATACCACGAAGGATCTCCAAAGTTTATTATACCTATCAAGTTGAATGATGATTTACCAATTGGTAATTATAATGTAGATGTCATTATTGATTATCAGGTATGCAATAACAATTTATGTTATCCCCCCAATCAAGTTACCAGATCTGCTTCATTTAACATTACAGATAATGAGGTAAGGAGTAAATTAGCAAGTAATAACTTTGATTTTAACGACTCTTTATTTGCCCGATTGGGATTTGATGAAAATGACTTTTTTAACCTTTTATTAACCTCCTTGCTTGCTGGTTTTGCTGCATTGCTAACTCCATGCGTTTTTCCAATGATACCAATAACTATTTCATTCTTTTTGAAGCGTTCAGAAAATGAAAATACCTCTCCTATCAAAGATGCCTCAGTTTACATGCTAGGTATAGTTCTAACCTTTACATTTCTGGGTTTATTATTAGCGATACTCTTAGGCGCATCAGGAGCAACCCAATTAGCATCAAATCCAATTGTAAACTTATTTATCGCCTTTCTTTTTGTTTATTTTGCATTCTCATTATTTGGTTATTATGAAATTGAAATACCTCAATTTTTAAAACGTTTTTCCCTTCAAAGAGAAAGCTCAGATGGGTATGCTGGAATATTGTTCATGGCTTTAACATTTACATTAACATCATTTACTTGTACAGTGGCATTTATGGGAACTGTCTTAGTGGTGGCTTCACAAGGAGATTGGTTTTGGCCAATAATTGGTATGTTAATTTTTAGTTTAGCTTTTGCTTCACCATTCTTTTTGTTGGCTTTATTTCCACACTATCTATCGAGATTACCTCAGTCTGGTGGATGGTTAAATTCTGTTAAAATCATAATGGGATTTTTAGAATTAGCTGCTGCATTCAAATTTATAAGTAATACTGATTTAGTTTGGAATTGGAACATATTTACTTATGAGGTCGTGCTTTACTCATGGGCTTTAATAATATTTTTATCTGGATTGTACATTTTTGGCTTATTGAAATTTAAAAATGATTCTCCAGTAACTTTTTCAATCCAAAGATCTATAATTGGACTAACTTTTATAATCTTTGCAACCTATTTAGGAGCTGGTAATCATGGCTATGATATAAATGGAACAATAAAATCATATTTGCCTCCAAAAAAATATCAGTCAAATCTTAATTGGAATAATAATTTAGAAGATGCTTTTCAGATAGCTCAAACACAAAATAAAAATATTTTTATAGATTTTACTGGAGTCACATGTACAAACTGCAGATGGATGGAGACTAATATTTTTGATATTTCTTCTGTTGAAAACTTAATGTCAGAGTATATACTTGTTAGTTTATATACAGATGCAGGTGAAGGTTATCTAGAAAAAAGAGCATATCAAATTAATCGATTTGAAACTGCTGCTTTGCCTTACTATGTTATTCTGAGTCCGAATGATAAAGTTGTAGGAGAATTTCCAGGATTAACAAGAGATGTTGAAAGGTTTAAAGAGTTTTTAAGAATTGGTATAAATAATGAAGGAACTTTTTAAAAGATAAACCATTTTATAAGTATGATAAAAAAAATTAGCATTATAGTCTTATTTGTAACAAGTATTTTTGCTCAGTCAAATTTATTTGAACAATTCAGTAACTCTTTTGCAGATATTGCTGAAAATGTAAATGAATCTGTTGTCACAATTACTACTACCAATACTGTTCAAATGGATAAGGACGTTCAAAATTTTTATCGATATTGGGGTAGAGATATACCAGATGAATATGAAAGTAAATCATTAGGCTCTGGAGTAATTGTTGATGAAAAAAATGCATATATCGTCACTAATCATCATGTTATTTTTGATGAACGATCCCAAAAACCTGTGACAGAAATTAAGGTACAGCTTCTAGATAAAAGAATTTTTGAAGCAACGGTTGTAGGGCTAGATAAAGCTACTGACTTAGCTGTGCTTCAAATAGAAGCAAGCGATATTAAAGCTGTTGAATTAGGGGACTCTGAAAAAGTAAGAGTTGGTGAATGGGTGCTTGCTATAGGTAGTCCTTTTTCTACTTCTTTGAGCCATACTGTTACCGCTGGTATTGTTAGTGCGCTTGGAAGAAATGATGTAATGAATAACTTAAATACTTATCAAAACTTCATTCAAACAGATGCAGCAATAAATCCGGGAAATAGCGGCGGAGCTCTTTTAAATATGAAAGGTCAATTAATAGGGATTAATGCAGCTATCGCTTCGGGTGGTGGCAGAGCAAATGCTGGAATTGGTTTTGCTATTCCTTCTGTCATGGTTAAAAAAGTAATGAATGATCTTATTGATAAAGGTTATGTGGTAAGATCTTTCTTAGGTATTTATATGCAAGATATTAATGAAGATTTATATGAAACATTAGAACTCAAAACAAGAAATGGAGCTATTGTAAGTGATATTGTCGAAGATAGTCCAGCCGCAAAATCTGGATTAGAAGAAGGAGATGTAATTGTTACCTTTGAAGGAAAGGAAATCAGTAATGGATCTGAGCTTAAAAATCTTGTATCAAGCACTGATCCAGGTTCAAGAGTCAAGCTTGGAATTTTCAGAGATAATAAACAAAAAAATATTTATGTCACTCTCGAAGAAAGAGAAGACGAATTAGTTTCTATACCAAATGTGAACTATGAATTTGGTTTATTGTTAGAAAATCCATCTTCCGAGCTTATTGAAAGGTTTAATTTAAAACAGAAAGATCCCTCAAATATCCAAGGAGTTGTTGTTGTAAGTGTAGAGGAAAATAGCCCTGCTGATAAAGCTGGTCTTGAAGAAGGTGATATAATCTCTAGAGTTGGAAGAAAGAAAATATTCAATACAAAAGATTTCACAAATGAGATAAAAAAATATGATAATGAATCTAAAGTTTTATTTCTAGTTAAGCGCGGTTCATCCTCAAGATTTTTAACTATTTCAAGATAATTTCTATACAATTGCAATAATTGCACATTTCTTATAAGTTCATAGTTAATTATGAGTATAAATAAAGAAAATCCAAAAATCGATTTTGTAAAAAATGAACATGAAATACTTGATTATTGGGCTAAAGAAAACACTTTCAAAAAACTAGTTTCTAAAAATAAAAAAGGTCCAAAATGGAGCTTCTTGGATGGTCCTATTACAGCTAATAACCCTATGGGAGTTCATCATGCTTGGGGTAGGACGCTTAAAGATTTATATCAACGTTATAAGTCAATGAACGGATTTAAGCAAAGATATCAAAATGGTTTTGATTGTCAGGGTTTATGGGTTGAGATTGAAGTTGAAAAAGAACTCGGAATCAAATCAAAAAAAGAAGTTGAAGAGCTTGGCATAGAAAAGTTTGTAAATCTATGCAAAGAAAGAGTTAAGAAATTTTCAGAAATTCAAAAAAACCAATCTATTAGGTTAGGATATTGGATGGATTGGGAAAATTCTTATTATACCATGTCTGAAGAAAATAATTATGCAATCTGGGCATTTCTAAAAAAACTATTCGAAGATGATAAGATTTATAGAGGAACTGACGTTGTTCCATGGTCAGGAAGGTCAGGGACCTCCTATTCTCAAATGGAGATTATCGAGGGAAGAAAATTAACAGTACATAAAGGTGTATTTGTAAAGTTTGCTATAAATGAAAGAAGTAATGAACACATTTTAATATGGACAACCACTCCTTGGACATTGTCGTCAAATATAGCAGTAGCAGTTAATAAAAAAATCAATTACGCAAAAGTCCAAATTCAAGATGGAACTATTTTTTATGTCGCTGAAACTAATCTAAAATATCAAAGATTAAATAAAGAATTTTCAGAGAAAAAAAATTGGGTTGAGGGTGTACCAAAATTGAAAACACTTGACCAAATTTTTAAAGAACGTGGTGGGTATGAAGTTCTTGAAGTACTAAAGGGTGAAGATTTAGTTGGCCTAACTTATAAAGGACCCTTTGATCATTTAGAGCCTCAAAATACTGTAGGCGGCTTTCCTATTCATGATACTAGTAATTTGAAAAAGCAGTCTGCTGTTGATTGTCATATTGTTATTGATGGAGGCAAGGATTCAGAAGGTAATGATATGGTTGTAGAAGGAGAAGGTACCGGATTTGTTCATATGGCAGGTGGATGTGGTGCCATTGATAATAAAATTTGTAAAAAAGAAGGCTTTGTAGAGATCTCACCTATTGATAATCAAGCAAATTTTATAGATGGATTTGATTTTATGTCTGGTTTAAGTGTAACTGATCCTGATACAACGCAAAAAATTATAGATGACTTAAAAGATAGAAATCTTCTTCTTTACGTTGAAGACTACCCACACATATATCCTCATTGTTGGAGATCGGGGGATGAGCTGGTCTTTAAGCAAGTTGATGAATGGTACATTAACATGGATTGGAGAAAAAAAATAAAAGCGGTAGTAGATGATATCAATTGGATTCCAGCATGGGGAAGAGATCGTGAACATGATTGGCTTGATAATATGGGTGATTGGATGATTTCTAAGAAAAGATTTTGGGGTTTAGCTCTTCCTATCTGGACATTTGAAGATGGAAGTTTTCATGTTGTTGGCTCTAAAGAAGAATTAAAAGAGCTTGCAGTGGAAGGATGGGAAAAATTTGAAGGAAATTCTCCACATAGACCTTGGGTTGATTATGTAAAAATAAAACATCCTAAAACAGGATTAGTTGGCAAGAGAATAAAAGATGTAGGAAATCCTTGGCTAGACGCAGGAATTGTTCCTTTTTCTACCATGAAATATTTTGATGATAAAAGTTATTGGGAAAAGTGGTTCCCTGCTGATTTTATCACAGAGTGTTTTCCTGGACAATTTAGAAATTGGTTTTATTCTTTACTTGCGATGTCATCATTTTTAGAAGGAAAATCTCCATTCAAAACTTTACTTGGGCACGCTTTAGTAAAAGATGAATCAGGCGCAGAAATGCATAAATCTGCTGGAAATGCAATCTGGTTTGACGACGCAGCTGAAAAAATGGGCGTAGATGTAATGAGATGGATGTATTCCAAGCAAAATGTTGAGAATAACCTTTTGTTTGGATACGATAAAGCTGACGAGGTAAGAAAAAAATTAATTAGTCTTTGGAATGTATATTCTTTCTTTTGTACCTATGCAAATCTTGATGACTTTAAACCTCATTCTCACGATATAAGTGATAAAGATTTATCATTACTTGATAGATGGATAATATCAAAATCTCATCAGCTTACCGCAGATGCTAAATTTAACTATGAAAATTTTGAAGTAGATAAGTTGCTAAAAAATGTAGAATCATTTCTCGATGATTTATCCAATTGGTATATACGAAGAAATCGTAGAAGATTTTGGAAGAGCGAAAATGATGCTGACAAATTTGTAGCATATCAAACACTTTATGAGGTGTTACTAGACTTGATAAAGATCCTTTCTCCAGTAATACCGTTTGTAGCTGAAAGAATGTATTTAAATATCACAAAAGATGATGATAATGAAAATAATAACAGCATTCATCTTTCCTCTTTTCCGCAAAGCGATCATAGTAAAATCGACAATGCATTAATTGAAAAAGTTGATTCTTTAAAAAGAGTAATTGAGTCCGGAAGAGCTGTTAGAAAAAAAGCCAATATAAAGGTAAGACAGCCTTTAAAAAGCTTGAAAGTTTATACGGCAAATAAAGAAGTAAAATCATTTATTCATAAGCAAGTAGAGATCGTTATTGATGAACTAAATATTAAAGAAGTAGTCTTTTCGGATAACATTGATGAATTTGGAAAGTTGTCCTTAAAGCCTAACTTTAAAAATTTAAAAATGAAGTTTGGTGATGAAATGCAGGAAGCTATGAAGTCGGTTGGCACAATAAATGCTAAAACAGTTTTAGAGAATCTAATGCATGGAAATTCCTTTCCAGAAAATAGTTTTGAATTAAATAAAGATGATGTTTTCATTGAGTTGAAAGCAGAAAAAGGAAGTGAATCTTTTTTAGCTAAGGATTTAATTGTCTGTTTAGATACAACCATAAGTGAGCAATTGAGACTTGAAGGAGTATTGAGAGATTTGATCAGACAAATTCAATTAATGAGAAAAGAAGCAGATTTCAATATTGATGATAGAATTATCATTTCTGGTGCATTTAAAAATGAATTAAAAGATATTATCAATGCGAATAAAGAATATTTCATGAATGAAGTATTGTGTACAGATATAGTGGAAAATATGGAAAATTCTGACTATAATTCTTCTTTCATTCATAAAAACCAAGAAATTGAAATACATATTAAAAAAATAGAAAGAGGTTAAGGTGGCTAAAAAAGCATATACCAAAACAGAATTAAAAAAATTTGAAAAAAATATTTTAGAAAAAATTGGTGAAATCAATGAAAGTATTGAGGGCGTAAGATCAACTACGCACCAAAGTAATTCCGTATTTTTAGAAGAAAGATCAGAAGATTTTAACGAAGGAACAGAAGCCCATGAAGTTGAAAAGAATTTTCTTTTAATGTCTAGAGAGTCTGATTACATAATAAATTTAAAAAAAGCACTTCAAAGAATTAAAGATGGTACATATGGCATTTGTGAAGTTTATCAAAAAGATGCTGAAAAATGTGATTGTCTTGACTCTCCTTTGATAGCTAAAGAAAGATTAATTGAAGTTCCAAATGCAACAAAGGGTGTTTTTTGTAAAGAAAAGAAAAAATTAAATCTTTTATGATAAAATATTTGTCAGTATTTATTGTAGCTTTAGATCAACTTTCAAAATTTATTGTACATTCGACAATGAACCTTTATGATTCATTTCAAGTTATTCCCTATATTTTAAATTTTACTTATATCAGAAATGAAGGAATAGCTTTTGGAATTTATTTTGAAGGTGCTGAAAAAATATTCATTATTTTACCAATATTGATTACGCTCTATTTATTTTATTTGTTAAGAAGTGACGAGTTTAAAGATGAATTTTCCCAAATAGCTTTGTATTTAATAATTGCAGGAGCTATTGGAAATATTTTAGATAGAGTTTTTAGAGGTTATGTAGTGGATTTTATTGATTTTCATTTAAGTGGTATGCATTGGTATGTTTTTAATGTAGCAGACTCATCAGTTACAATAGGATTGATATTCTTATTGTATAGCTCTATAATTATAAATAAATAAAAATATGAGGATATCCGTTTCATCATCTGATGAGTTAAGAAGGTTGGATAATTTTTTATCTTCCAGATTAATTCAATTTTCTAGAACTAAAATTCAAAAACTAATTTTGAATGGTAGTGTTACAGTTAATAATAAAACTGCTAAAAAAAATCTAAAGCTTTCTTTTGGAGACAAGATTGATATCGACAAAAATTCATTTAATTTAAGTCAAATATCTACAACATTAAAAAAATGGGACTATCCTCTTGAGGTAATTTATAAAGATAATAATTTTGCAATTATAAATAAGCCCTTAGGTATTATTTCTCACCCAACTATAAACAATAGAGATAAAACATTAGTTAATATTATTTTAAATAAATTTGAAAAAGAATTAAAAGATCATCCAGATCCATTAAGACCTGGTATTGTTCATAGGCTTGATAGAGATACAACCGGAGTTATGATTATTCCATTCAACGAACATGCTCATTGGAAAATTGCCGATCAATTTAAAAAGAGAGAAGTTCAAAAACACTATATCGCTTTAACATGGGGAGAATGGAAAAAAAAGGAAGGAATAATTGATGATATTTTAGCTAGAAGTAAAAAAAATCCATTAAAATTTCAATCATCTCTTAAAGGCAAAAATGCAAAATCAGAATTTAAGCTTTTAAAAAGTGGAAGATATTTTTCAGCTATTAACTTTTATCCTAAAACCGGTAGAACTCATCAAATTAGAGTTCATTGCAGTGAGAAGGGCTTTCCAATTATTGGAGACGAGCTTTATGGGGGTGGAATTAAAAAAATAAATGAATATTTACCTGAAGTTCAGAAAAAGATTAAAAAAGAAATTGCAAAAAATAATGGACACTATCTCCATGCTGCAAGAATTACTTTTAAACACCCTGAAACAAAAAAGAAAATGACTTTTGATGCAGATCCAAATGAATACTTTAGCAATTTTTTAAAACTAATAGTTGATAATGAAATTTAAAGATGTAAAAAAAGAATTTTTAGAATTCCTTGAATTTGAAAAAGGATATTCTGAAAAAACAATTGAAGCTTATAAAAGAGATATATTAAAATTTGAGATTTATGCTTCTGAATTTTCAATTAACTATAAAAAAATTAATAAAGAAATAATTTTTGATTTTCATAATGATTTAAGTCAATCAATTGGTCCAAGATCATTTTCAAGAATATTATCATCATTAAGAACATTTTATAGGTTTTTATTTTTTCAAGATTTGATTAATGATATGACATTAAATAACATTTTATCTTATCCTTCTCCAAAATTTAAGAAATCAATACCCTCATTTTTGTCAGAGAAAAAAATTCTTGAAGTATTAGATAAGATTGATAAGTCTAGAAAGATTTCAATTTTTAAATTAAGAGATAAAGCTATTATCATGCTTTTTTTTACTTCCGGAATCAGGTTAGAAGAAATGACAAATTTAACCTTGAGAGATATTGATTTTAATGAGAATTCAATTAAAGTTATGGGAAAAGGTAGCAAGGAGAGGTTTACTAGCTTTGATAATAAAACTGCAAAATTATTAGTAAAATATTTGGAATTAATAAAAAAATATCCATTGTTAAAATCAAACTTAGATGATAATTTGTTCGTCGATAAAGATGAAAAATCATTATCAAGAAATAAAATTCAATATATTGTTATGAATAATTTAAAAGGTTTATCAGTAAGCTCATTTGGCCCGCATACTTTGAGGCATTCATTTGCAACTCATTTATTGAATAAAGGTGTTGGAATAAGCGCTATTCAGTCTTTTTTGGGGCACTCTAAGCTATCATCGACCCAAATATATACCCATGTAAGTCTTGATAAGCTTCAAAACACGATTAATAAGGCTCATCCAAGAGGTAAAAAATAAAAATGATTAAAAACTCAAACTTTAAAAGAAATTCACATGTTGATGAGCTGATTAACGATGCCGTAAATCGCAATGAAGGTGTGATTGGTCTAAACGGTGCTTTAATGGTAGATACTGGAGAATTTTCTGGGCGAATACCTAATGATAAATTCATTGTAGATGAGGAATCTTCATCTAAACATATATGGTGGGGAGATGTAAATCAAAAAATTTCAGAAGAAAATTTTAATTATTTATTAGAAAAAGTTATTAATACATACGAAGATCTTTCATCAAACTATTATATGTTTGATGGTTTTGCAGGAGATGATGTTGACAATTCACTCAGTGTTCGAATGATTACAAAAAAAGCATGGCAATCACTTTTTGTAAATAACATGTTCATAAGACCTGCAAAAAATCAATTAAACGATTTTAATCCCGATTTTACAATCATTAATGCATACGATGTTAAGGAAAAGGATTGGAATAAATATGGGCTTAATTCTGAAAACTTTATAGTTTTTAATATTAAAAGAAAAATTGCAATTATCGGTGGAACAGAATACGCTGGTGAAATGAAAAAAGGTATTTTTTCAATGATGCATTATTATTTACCTCAAAAAGATGTTTTGTCTATGCATTGTTCAGCAAATGTTTCAAAATCTCAAGATCAGTCAACTGTATTTTTTGGTTTATCAGGAACTGGTAAAACTACATTAAGCACCAATGCGAATAGGCCATTAATTGGAGATGATGAGCATGGATGGTCTGATAAAGGTATATTTAATTTTGAGGGCGGCTGTTATGCCAAAGCAATTAATTTAGATAAAGACAAAGAGCCTGAAATCTATAATGCCATTCAGCATGGTACTTTACTTGAAAATGTTGTTTACGATCTAGAGACAAAAGAAATTGATTTTGACGATAATAAAAAAAGCGAAAATTCAAGAATTTGCTATCCAATAAATTTTATTGAAAATTCTTTAGGGTCTAAAAAACTAAAAAGTGCAGGCCCCCATCCTGAATCTATAATCTTCTTAACTTGTGATGCTTATGGAATTATGCCTCCTTTAGCTAGATTGAATATGAAGCAGGCTATGTATCACTTTATAAGTGGATATACTGCTAAAATGGCTGGAACAGAAGCTGGAGTGAGTGAGTCTGTTGCAGCATTTTCACCATGTTACGGTGGTCCTTTTTTAACCTTACATCCACTTAAATACGCAGAGCTTTTAGAAAAAAAGTTGAATCAATTTAATTCTCAGGTTTATATGGTAAATACTGGATGGTCCGGCTCTAGTTCAATTAGTGGCTCAAAAAGAATTGATTTAAAATTAACGAAACATATAATCAATTTAATAACTGAAAATAAATTAGATTTTTCTAAAACAGTTAAGGATAAATTTTTCAATTTTGAAATTCCCCTTAATATTGAAGGTTTAGATAATAATTTCTTAGTTCCTCATAAAAGTTGGGCAAACTTAGAGGAGTACCAATCTGTAGGCATTATGTTAACAAAACTTTTTAATTCAAATTTTAAAAAATATAATATCTCTGATCCAGATATTCTCGGTGCTGGACCTTTAACTAATTTAAGTTCATAAATCATTAATCTATACTAATTGACTGCTTTATGAAGACAATGTAAATTAATTTTTATTAAAATAAATAGGACATGAAATGGCAACTTTAATACTACATGATACTCATCTTGCTATGGAAGAAGAGATAAAATCATTGGAAAAACTAAAAAGAGAAACTTCTGAAAAAATTGGTGAAGCAGCAGACCATGGCGATTTAAAAGAAAATGCTGAGTATCATGCAGCGAGAGAAAAGCAAAGTTTAATTGTTTATAAAATTCAGTTAATGCAGTCTTATGCACCTTTTAGAATTATTGACGATAGTCAAATTACAGTGGACCAAGCTGGCTTTGGAAACAGGGTGTCAATTCATGAAGAGGGCAAAGATAAACCTGAAGATTACTATATTTTAGGACCTGTTGAAGAAGAGCTAGATTTATTTCCATTTATAGTAACTTATCATTCACCTTTTGGTAGAGAAGTAGCGGGTAAGAAAGTTGGAGAATTTTTTAATTTAGATATCCGTGGCGTTGAAACAAAATTTACTGTTATTAAAATTGATAAAATTAATAGTGAAAAATAGCCAGTTTATTTTCTTGCATTAATCATTAAATAAATACCGATAATTACAAAAATTATATTTGATGTCCATGCGCCAAGAAAAGGAGAAAGTACTCCACCGTAAGCAAGGGATTGACCAAATTTTAAAAGTATAACATAGGAAAAAATGGTTGCTAGACTTAATCCTCCTCCAAAAGCTAAAGTAGTATTAGATCTGTAAACTGATAATGGAATACCGCAAAAAATTACTATGATCGATATAAAAGAATATGCTATTTTATAATTTAAATCAACTTTCCATCGTAAAGTATTAATCCCATTCTTTTCTAAAGAGATAATTTGATTTTTTAGTTCACTGTATGATACCTCTTCTGATTTACTAGCAGTTTTTATAATATCATTTGGTTCAAATCCTAGATTTATTAATGAATCATTTTTGGAAATAATAACATTTTTTTCTAAACCATTTTCTTCAAACTCTCTTATTGAAAAATCTTTAAGATTCCAATTAGAGTTAATTTCTTCCCAAATTGCTTTTTTGGCGTCAATTCTTCTCGTAAGCTCACCATTGTCTATTTCAATATAATTTAAATTCACAGCAACATTATTATTGCTATTAAATTTTTCTACTGCTACTAAATCTTTTTTATTTATCTGAAAGTATATATTCTCAAACACGCTTTTATTTTTATTTCTATTATTTTTTTTTGACATATATGTATTTTTAATTTCATTTTTTTTCTTATTATTTTTTATTACTACAGTATTATCAAAATAAAAAGAACCAATACTTAATATTAAACCTAAAAATAATATAGGCATAGATAGTCTGTAGAGGCTTAATCCAGAAGATTTAAATACTAACCATTCTTTTCTTTGAGTCATCATACCATAAGTAAAAACAGTTGATATTAAGCATGAAACAGGAACAGTAACACTAAGCATGGATGGTAACGAAGCTCGGTAATAGCTGAAAAGAATATCCATTGTAACCTTATTATCAATAAAGCGATTTAAATTTTCAAAAATGTCAACAAACAAAGATATGAGAGTAAAAAATAATGAGACAATCAAAAAAGTAGTTGAAAATTCTCTCAGAATATAATAGTCAATTTTTTTCATTATATTGTAACTTACTTAATC
>TARA_B100001093_G_scaffold513078_1_pt1 | contig 15502 bp, 16 predicted proteins | sample TARA_B100001093 | Tara Oceans TARA_B100001093 (sample SAMEA2623116) | marine metagenome | biome: marine biome (ENVO:00000447); feature: surface water layer (ENVO:00002042); material: "saline water (ENVO:00002010), including plankton (ENVO:xxxxxxxx)" | depth 5 m
CGTTATAATTATCAATATCCAATTTAATCATGAAATTTTCAATTGTTGGGGCAGGTTATGTGGGACTAAGTTTAGCTGTACTTATTGCTCAAAAGTACGAAGTTAATATTTTAGATATTAACGAAAAAAAAATTTTAAGTATAAAAAATAAAAAGTCTCCTTTTAGAGATAGTGATATAGAAGATTTTCTAATAAATAAGAAACTTAATTTAAATGCAACAGCAGACACACCGACAGCTTATAAAGACTCTGACTTTGTAATAGTTGCAACTCCAACTAACTATGATATTGAAAAGGGTAAATTTGATACGGTATCAGTTGAAAAAGTAATTGAAGAAGCCTTGAGTATCAATCCCGATATATATATTGTTATTAAATCTACCGTACCCCTTGGTTTTACAAGTTTGATGAGATCTAAGCTTAATACTAAAAATATATGTTTTTCTCCAGAGTTTTTAAGAGAAGGAAGCGCTCTTCATGATAATTTGTATCCGTCTAGAATTATTATTGGTGATAATCAAGAAAATGCAAAAATATTTGCGAATGTCCTTTCTGAATGCTCATTTCAGAAGGGTAAAGAAAATAAAATTTTCTATATGGAGTCTTCAGAGGCAGAGGCAGTTAAACTTTTCTCTAATACTTACTTGGCAATGAGAGTATCTTTTTTTAATGAGTTAGATAGTTTTTCTCAAATACACAACCTTTCCTCTGAAAACATAGTTAAAGGTGTGAGTGCTGATTCAAGAATAGGTAATTATTATAATAACCCTTCATTTGGATATGGTGGATATTGTCTGCCAAAAGACACAAAACAGTTGCTTAATAATTTTAATGACATTCCAAATAATTTAATTAGTGCAATCATTGACTCTAATGAAACAAGAAAAAATTTTATTGCTAAAGTAATTATTGACTCTAAGCCCAAATCAGTTGGTGTTTACAAATTAAGCATGAAATCGAACTCAGATAATTTTAGAGAAAGTGCTGTTTTTGATATTATTAAAAAACTTCAGGCAAATGGTATAAAGATCTATGTATATGAGCCTGAACTAAATGAGTCTTTGGATGGAATAACTAAAATTAGCAATTTTGAAGATTTCATTACTGCATCTGATAAGATAATTGCAAACAGAATTTCAGCTGATCTTATAAGAGTAAAAGATAAGGTATTTACTCGAGATTTATTTGGTGAAAATTAATTTACGTAAACTACTCTAGCTCTTGAACTCAATTTTTCAACTCGATTCACAAAGCTTAATTCACTCAAATTTTTATTATTGATTTCCGAATAGAATATGGATGATATTTGACTAGGCTTAATTAAGTTGATGCAGTTACAAACCTTATTTTTTCTGAGACTTAAGTCATATTTTTCATGACATGAGTCATTGTATTTGATTATAATATTATTTTCACTGTAGGAACTTGTTTTATAAAAATTTGCATAAGCCCAGATCGTTATAGTTTTTATTCCTAAAAAAGAACATAGGTGGGTAAATCCACTATCATTGCCGATGTAAAAATCGAGATTAGATAAAATTCCAATGAGACTATCAAGTTCAGAATCTATATATAAATTTTTTTCTACTTTAAATTTTTTGCTTAAATTAATTGTTTTTTTCGCCTCTTTTTTTCCACCAAAAAAGAATAATTCTATATTATCTTCCTCTTTAATAAGTTTGATTAATTCTTCAAAGTATTGTTCATTCCATTCCCTATTTTTATTTCCAGCACCAATATGAAAACCAATTTTCATACGATCACGTGAGTTAAATTTTTTTTGAATTTCTTTGTTTTTATTTATTGGAATATCAAGAAGATGTGAGTTTATTTCAATACAATGCTTTCTTATATCATCAACAAATGAACCTTGATTATTTAAGAACTGAAATAGTCTAAAAAATCCATGAGGAACTAAACTTATAAATTTTTTATCTGCTCGAGTTAGATATAAGAGTAAATTTTCTCTTCTTCCAGAGGGATAAAGTGCAAAAGCCTTATTAAATTTATAGCTCTGTAATTCTTGAAGAATATTTATAAAATTTCTTAATCTTGTATTTTTTTCATTCCATATAATCAAATTTATACATTTATCTTCTAAAATGTTATTTGAGATTTGAGATGAGCCATTATTTGAAATTACTAATGTTAAATCAATTTCAGATAAAGAGTAATTTTTAATGAGAGGAAGGTTTATGATAAAGTCCCCCATACCTTGAAGAGCGAAAATAATATGTTTTTCTTTATTTTTTATTTTTTTATAATTTATTAACTGGCTCACTTACTAAATTTATTACATTATTTATTAATATAAAAAAAGAATATATTGTATTTTAATAATTATTTATTGCAATTTTGACTCATATTCACAAAATAGGATGCATAAATTTTTTTGAATCTATATTATATATAATATGAAAGAAGATAAAATTCTTGAGCGTGAAAGGTATGACTCCCGTGCAAATGATTTATTATCAAGGAATATTTTTAAAGATAAGAGTTTTGAAAATTTGCACTCTGCTTTTAAAAAACCTTATTTAAAGTATTATAAAATAATCGATTTATATATTAAAAGTGGAATGAACGTTCTTGAAATAGGGTCAGGATTTGGTGAACATACTGAAGTTTTATTAAAGAAAGGATGCAATCTTACTATATCTGATATTTCTTTAGAGTGTTTAAAGCTTTTACGAGAAAGATTTAATAATATCTATGATAATATAAATTATATCGAAGCAGACATAGAAAATCTTCCTTTTAAAAAAAATGAATTTGATGTTATTTGTTGTGCTGGAGTTCTAAGTTATGGACAATCAGATTTAGTATTCTCTGAGATAAAAAGAGTTTTGAAAACAAACGGTAGATTAATTTGCGTAGATAGCTTAAATCATAACATAATATATAAATTAAATAGATACTTAAATTATAAAAAAGGTAAGAGAACTTTATCAACTATAAAAAATATGCCAGATTTAGGAAAAATTGAAAAACTTAAAAAAGATATGACTCTAGAAAGTGTTAATTACTATGGTCCTTTCATTTGGTTAAATCAAATTATGAGAATTTTTTTTTCAGAGAGATCAATAATGAAAATTGACAATTTTTTTGATAATATTAGTTTCTTACAAAAATATGCCTTTAAATTTGTAATTCATTTACAAAAAAAAGAATTAAAAATTACCAATAAATGAAAAATATAAAATTTTTTGATTATCAATCGCTTTTCAAAGCACATAAGGAAAATTTATTATCAATTTTTGAAGATGTTGCATCAAGAGGAGCATTTATTTTGCAAAATGATTTAGAAGAGTTTGAGAATGAAATCTCAAAGTATGTCAATGCCGAAAGTGCAATTGGAGTTGGTAACGCAACTGATGCTTTACAGCTTTTGTTTCTAGCTGATGAACTAGGCCCTGGTGATGAAGTCATCTTTTGTTCGCATACAATGATTGCTACAGCTTCAGCAATAAAATTTTGTGGGGCTAAGCCGGTACCGATCGAAGCTGGTGCAGACCATTTAATTGATACATCAAAGATTGAAAACTCAATTAATTCAAGAACTAAAGCAATCATTCCGACTCAATTAAACGGTCGTATTGCTGATATGAATATAATTCTTGAAATAGCAAAAAAATATAATCTTAGAGTGTATGAAGATTCAGCTCAGGCTCTAGGGGCCACATATAACAATACTTTTGCTGGAACTTTTGATAGAGGCGGCTGTATAAGTTTCTATCCGGCAAAAACTCTTGGATGTTTTGGAGATGGTGGGATGGTTATTTGTAATGACAAAAGTCTATCAGATAAAATAAAATTACTTCGGGACCACGGAAGAGATAGCAGCGGAAATGTAAGTGTATGGGGTTATAATTCGAGACTTGATAATTTGCAGGCGGCTATTCTTAATTATTATTTTAAATCTTACCATAAAGTAATTGAAAAAAGGAGACATATTGCCAATCTTTATGATAATGGATTAAAAAGTGTTAAAAATATAATACTTCCTCCTGCACCTTTGAGTGATCCTATACGAAGAGACGTATATCAGAATTACGAAATAGAGGCTGAAAACAGAGATGAGCTTAAACTATTTCTACAAAATAATAATGTTGGAACATTATTACAATGGGGTGGAAAAGCAGTTCATGAATTTGAAGATTTAGGTTTCAATATTAAACTTCCTGAAACAGAGAGAATTATGAGAAGAAGTTTGCTCTTACCTCTTAATTTATCGATTTTGGATGAGGATGTTGAATTTATATGTAATTTAATAAAAAACTTTTATGAAAAAAAGTAAATATCAAAGTAAAGTTTTAGCAAAGAAAATAAGACTTCACACTCTAGCAATGACCAGTAGAGGTAAAAGCTCGCATATTGCATCAATTTTTTCGATCGTTGATATAGTTGCAGTACTATATTCAAAAATTCTTAACTTCAATCCTAAGAATCCTAATGATAAAAAAAGAGATAGATTTATTTTAAGTAAGGGACACGCAGGAGCAGCAGTGTACGCAGCACTTGCCGAAGTAGGTTTCATAAACAAGAATGATTTGATAAATCACTGTAGAAATGGATCTAATTTATCTGGTCATATTTCACATAAAGGCATTCCCGGAGTCGAGTTCTCTACTGGTTCGCTTGGTCATGGTCTTTCTGTATCTTGTGGAATGGCTCTTTCAGCTAAGTTGGACATGAAAAAGCATAAAATATTTACACTTCTCAGTGATGGCGAGCTTGATGAAGGTTCAAACTGGGAAGCTATTATGTTTGCAGCTCATCATAATCTGGACAATTTAATTGCAATAATTGATTATAATAAACTCCAAAGTATATTGTCCGTAAAAGAGACTCTTAATCTTGAGCCATTAAAAGATAAGTGGGAATCTTTTGGATGGAAAGTTATTGAAACTGACGGACATAACCATGCAAAAATTAAAAGCTCTCTCATAAAAGCAATAAAAACTTCTGTAAAACCAGTTTGCATCATAGCCCATACTATAAAAGGAAAAGGAGTTTCTTTCATGGAAAACAATAACCTATGGCATTATAGAAGTCCACAAGGCGAAGAGTTTGATCGTGCAATGAAAGAGTTAAATAAGTAACAATGAGAGATGAATTTTCAGAAGAACTTTTTAAACTCGCAAGTAAGGATAAAAATCTTATTTTTATTACAGCTGACCTTGGTTACGGAGTATTCAATAAATTTGCAAGCCACTTTCCAAATCAATATTTAAATGTTGGAGTTGCTGAGCAAAATATGATTGGAATTGCAACAGGTTTAGGGCTTGAAGGAAAAAGAGTTTTTGTATATTCAATTGCGAATTTTACAACTCTAAGATGTTTGGAGCAAATAAGAAACGATGCAGCTTATCATGATGTGAATTTAACGCTTGTTAGTTCTGGAGGTGGTTTTACTTACGGACCTTTAGGAATGTCACATCACGCTACCGAAGATATTGCGATTATGAGATCAATCCCCGGTATAAATGTTATTGTTCCATCTTCCGCATGGGAATCTCGTCTAGCAACAAGAGAATTAGGGAAAAAAAAAGGTATAAATTATCTAAGAATCGAAAAAGGTGGGGAAAAAAATCCTCCTTATAAAAAATCAAAATTTAAAATTGGGCAAGCTACTTATCATATCAATGGTAGCGATATCACTATTGTTGCTGCAGGTGGAATAATCGAAGAGTGTATCCTTGCTTCAAAATATTTTAGTCAAAAAGGGCTTTCAGTAGCAGTATTATCAATGCATACAATTAAACCAATTGACCGAAAATCGATAATAGAAGCAGCAAAAAATACAAAAGCTTTGATAACTGTTGAGGAGCACAATGAAATTGGTGGACTAGGTAGTGCTGTTTCTGAAGTTATATCAACTGAATCTCTTAATTGTAATTTTAAGATGGTTGCATTAAAGGACAAATTCTCATCAATTGTTGGCGATCAAAAATATCTCAGAAAAAAATATAATTTAGACTCAAAAGCAATAATAAAGACTATTACAAAAGTTATTAGACAGTGATTAGTCGTACTTTTGATATTTTTTTCTCTCTCATTGGAATATTTATATTAAGTCCAATTATGATTTTATTTTCTATGCTTGTTTGGCTTCAAGATTTTCAAAATCCAATTTATTATGGTGCTAGGGTTGGGAAAAATAATAATATTTTTAATATGATCAAATTGCGTACAATGCATATAGGAGCCGACAAAACTGGTGTTGACTCTACTTCTTCCAAAGATAATAGAATAACATTTGTTGGGCATGTAATTAGAAGATTTAAAATAGACGAATTATTTCAATTATTTAATGTTGTAAAGGGCGATATGAGCTTGGTAGGTCCTCGTCCTAATGTTATTCGTGATGTAGCTTTGTATTCTGAAATAGAAAAAAAAATTTTATTGGTTTTACCGGGTATTACAGATATTTCCTCAATTGTATTTTCAGATGAAGGAGAAATACTCGCCGATCATACTGATCCAGATCTTGCCTATAATCAATTAATTAGACCATGGAAAAGTCGTTTAGCGATACTTTATATAAGTAAAAAATCAATTTTTTTAGATTTACAAATTATTTTTTATACAGTTGTAGCAATTTTTTCTAAGCAACTTGCGCTAAATTGGATTAACAAAAAGTTAATTCAATTTAACGTTGATAAAAAATTAATCATAGCTTGTATGAGAGATAAGCCTCTAAAACCCTATCCTCCTCCTGGGATTGATACCATAATAGAAGATAGATAGATTGACACAAATGCATTAAAAGTATAATTCATAATGTAATTTTCGCGGGGTGGAGCAGTCTGGTAGCTCGTCAGGCTCATAACCTGAAGGTCGTAGGTTCAAATCCTACCCCCGCAACCAATTAATTTATCTTATGATAAAGTTTAATTCCATTAATGTATTTTCAGGTTTTTTTTTATTATTACCTGCAGCTATTGTTTCAGGATCATTTTTAACTGACCTTATCATTGTTATACTTGCTTTATATTTTATTTTTATAAGCATAAAAAAAAATTTATGGCACTATTATAAAAATAATTTTGTTTATCTTTTTTCATTTTTTTATTTCTATATTTTAATTAGATCTTTTTTTTCAGTTGATATTTTGTTATCGCTAGAACATTCATTATTTTATTTTAGGTATTTATTTTTTGTACTATGTGTTTGTTATTTGATTAATAATAATAAGAATATTATCAGATATTTTATGTATTCTTTATTAATAGTTTTTATAATTTTGATTATTGATGCTTACATTCAATTTTTTTTTACTAAAAATATATTTGGCTGGGAAAATTCTATAAATGAGCGAATTAGTAGTTTATTTAGAAATAAATATATTTTAGGTCAATATTTATCAAGAATTTATCCAATTTTGCTAGGAGTTGTTTTTCTCACAAATAATGATAACAAAACCAAATTAAAATTTGCAATAATTCTTCTTTTTTTAATAGACGTTTTAGTCTTCATCACTGGAGATAGAACAGCATTTTTATTAATGACAATGTCAACTGTAATGATTTTATTTCTAGCAAATAATTATAAAACTTTAAGATTAGTAGTGTTTTTATCTTCGCTAATTGTAATGTCAATGTTTCTTAGTTTTAATGAAAGAGTTTACGATAGAATTGTAAGCGAAACAATTCAAGAAGCTGGAATTAATGAAAATGAATTGTATATAATTTCTACAACGCACCAAGATTTATACAAAACATCTTTCAAAATGTTTTTAGATAATAAATTATTTGGGCAAGGACCAAAATTGTTTAGATTGTTATGTTCAGACGATAGATTTAAAAGTGATGAGGGCTGTAGTACTCACCCACATAACATATATATGCAAATTCTTTCAGAGCTTGGATTATTTGGTTTAGTTCCTGTTTTAGTAGCTTTCTTATTTGTTAATTATTTATTGCTAATGCAGTTATTATCAATAATAGTTAGAAGTAAAAATAAATATTTAAAAGACTATGAAGTATTTTTTCTTATTGCAATATTTATAACTCTATGGCCTTTTGCTCCATCTTTAAGCTTTTTTAGCAATCATTTCTCAGCAATTTATTACATGCCAGTAGCATTTTTATTAACTTATAAATATAATGTTGGTCAGGATACAGCTAGTTAATCTCAAACAAATCTCTTGTATATAATTTGTTTTTTATATCATTAAGCTCTTTATATTTTCTATTTGAAATAATCAAATCTGCTGTTTCTTTAAAAGTTTTTAAATCATTTTCAAGTCTATAGCCAAATATATTTTTTTTATTAATATTTTTATCAAATACAATAATTTTTATTTTTTTTGACTTCCTTTTAATAATTTTTAGAACATCGATTATTGCACTTTGCCTAAAGTTATCTGAGTCTTTTTTCATTGCGAGTTTATATACACCTATAATTTTAGGTTTTTTACTAATGATATTATTTGCAATAAATTTTTTTCTGGTATTATTAGCTTTTACAGTCGACCTTATAATATCATTTGGAATATTTTTGAAATTAGAAAGAAGTTGTTTTGTATCTTTAGGTAAACAATAACCACCATATCCAAATGAAGGATTATTATAGTAATTTCCAATTCTTGGATCTAAACAAATACCATTAATGATGTTTAATGATGAAAAATTATTTACTTCGCAATAGCTGTCTAGTTCGTTAAAGAAAGATACTCTTAATGCTAAGTAGGTATTAGAAAATAATTTTATAGCCTCGGCTTCATTTGAACTCATAAAAAGTATAGGTATTTTCTTTGTGCTAGTTAAACTTAAAAATAGATCAGCAATTTTTTTACCATTAGATGAATTATCCCCTACGATTATTCTAGATGGATTTATATTATCAGATATTGATTGGCCCTCTCTTAAAAATTCTGGAGAAAAGATAATTTTTTTATAGGAAAATTTTTTTATAAGAAATTTAGTATATCCAATAGGCAATGTAGACTTTATTAGGATAATTGTTTTTTTATTAATAGCTAATATCTCTTTTATCACTTTTAAAATTGATGATGTATCAAACTTATTTGTAATAGGATTATAGTCTGTAGGAGTGCATATAATAGTTATTGCTGATTTTTTATAAGCTACTTCTTTATTTAAAGTTGCACAAATTTTATTTTCTTTACCGCTAAGAATTTTACTTATTTTTGTGTTTAAGATTGGAGAAATACGTTTATTAATTAATGCTACACGTTCTTTATCAATATCTAATGCTACTACCTCATTTCTTTTTGATAAAAGAACTGCTAAAGATAATCCAACATAACCTGTACCAACTACTGTTATTTTCATAAAAAGATAAAATCCACTATAGTTTTATATAATTATTATAAACGATTGAATTTAAGCTAATTTTTCTATAAAACAATATTATAAATAAGTATTAGTTTTAAGTCATGAATCAAGAAAATAATTCAGCCTTTATATCAGATGAAATAAATATCAAAAAACTAGTTCTCTTATTGTATAGCTATAAAACAGTTTTCATAATATCTTTAATTTTTTCTCTTGTTTTTACTTACAGTTACTTAGAAAACAAACCAAAAGAATATTTGGCTTCAGTAGCAATTCAAAAACCAGACATATTTGAAAATCATTTTATTATTAATAAATATAATTTTTTTTCAAACCAAGTTGCAAATGGAGCAGGTTATAATAGTCTTTTACCTATAAACAATACTTCTTTCTTTTCTATGTTCTTGCTTAATTTTCAAAACCAAGAAGCAATCTTTGAAACTATATCTCATTTAAAATTAGTAGATAAAGCAAATTACAACTCAGAATTATTATATAACAAGGCATTGAGAAATGCAGCTAATAAAATAAAAATTGAATATAAAAAACATACTCCATTTGAGGAAAAATTATGGGATTTAGGAAAACTCCCAACTAAATATGTATTGAGTGCCGTAAATGAAGACGCAATTTTAGCAGTAAATATTTTACAGAAAGTTGTTGATACAATTAACAAAAAAGTAAAAGAAAAACTAATTCTTGATTTAGAAAATGTAGATAAATTTTTAACTTTTTTAAATATACAGTCAATTAAAAATTTAGAGGAAGAAATAAATACAATTAAGTTTATGGAAACATATGAATTAAATCTCAAAGCTGAAGAATTAAAACTAAAATTTATAAAACTTCCAACTGAAGAATTAAATAAAATAAAAAATGAAATCATTTATTTAAAAAAAGAATTAAATATTGCAGAAGAACTAGGCATTTTATATCCTCAAGAATTTGAAAATGATAACTTTGCATTTCTTGCGGCAGAAAATATAGGTTCATATAAATATCATTACTATGATGGTAAAATTGCCTTAGATATAAGACTAAAAGAACTTAACGAAATTATTAGTTCGGATGATTCTTTAAATCTATTTCTTAAAAGAAATCATCTTAATGAATATCTTGAGCTTGATGAGTTAACTGAATTAATCGAATCTGATGAGGCATTTCAAGAATATATTGAAAAAATTACTTTTTCTAAATCTTTGAAGCTTGAAGAAGCAAGAAAAGGTGAATTACTAAATATTTTAGATAATTTTAAAAAACAAGTTGCAAATAGTGAAATTAACTTCGTTAATTTTAATAAAGCTGCAATTGAAGTTACAAGTACATCTATAAATTTATCAATCGCACTACTTATTGCATCTATATTTTCTGTCATAGTTAGCCTAACCTACATCTTTGTTAGACGAATAGCTTTAGTATAATTATATATATATTTATGCATTTAATGTGGAAAGAAAAAAAATCTAAGATACACGGTATTGGAATTATAGCCTCAATTGACATTAAGAAAAATTCAAAAATTATTCAATATATAGGAGATAAAATTTCAAAAAAAGAGGGTGATAAAAGATCAGCAGAAAGAATAAGAAAGTATCTATCAAAAAAAAATGAAGGTTCAGTATATATATTTGAATTAAATAAAAAGTTCGATATTGATGGTTCTCCACTTTATAACAAGGCAAGATATATAAATCATTCTTGTGATCCAAATTGTGAGGTAGATATTATCAAAAATGAAATTTGGATAAAATCAATAAAAACAATTAAAAAAGGTGAAGAGCTAAGCTACGATTATGGATATCCGTTTGATAAAGAAGATTATGCTGACCATGAATGTAAATGTGGCTCAAATAAGTGTATTGGTTATATAATTTCACAGGATGATTGGCTAAAATATAAAAAATATAAGAAATCTTTTCTAAAAAAAAAAAACAACTAGAAAAAAAAAACTTATTGAGACAATTTTAAATAAGAGAAAGCTAGGCGCTCTTAAAATACTATGTGTAGGTGACATAATGCTTGATCATTATGTTTATGGTAAGGTTGAAAGAATTTCACCAGAAGCTCCAATTCCAATTCTTACGTATGAAAGTGAGAATTTTCAATTAGGTGGGGCTGGTAATGTTGCAAGAAATATTAGTGACATTGGCTCTAAATGTATATTATTAGGGATCATTGGTAATGATAATGCTTCTAAAAAAATTATAGAATTAGTTAAAAAAGAAAAAAGTATTAAATCGCAACTGCTTAGTATAAAAAATTTTAAAACACCAATTAAAACAAGATATATTAATGAATCAGATCATTTACTTAGAGTTGATGAAGAAAATGTTAATTTTAGACTAGCAAATAATTTAATTAAAAAAATTAAGAATATTTTTTTAAAGCATATTAAGATGTGCGACTTGGTTATAATTTCAGATTATAATAAATGTTTTTTAAATAAATTTTTGATAAAAGAATTTATACAAATTGCAAAAGATAATAATAAATTAATTATTGCTGATCCAAAAAAAATTGATTTAAGTTTTTATAAAAATGTTGATATTTTAACGCCAAATCAGAAAGAAATTTCTGACTCTGCTGGAAAAAAACTTACTTCAGAAAAAAATATAATAAAATATGCAAGAAAAATGATAGATAAAAAAAATATTAATGAAATATTGGTTACAAGGTCTAGTAGGGGGATGTTGTTAGTTGGAAGAGATTATATAAAAAATATAAAAGCGAATGCAAAAAAAGTTAAAGATGTTACTGGTGCAGGAGATACAGTTATCAGCATATTAGGTATTATGAAGGCGATAGGAATGGAGACAATAGATGCATCAACAATTGCTAATTTTGCTGCAGGGATTATTGTTGGGAAGTCTGGAACTGCATCTTTATCTTATAATGAATTAATTAAAAATAATGACTATAGAAAAATATTACTCAATTTGTGATCTACAAATAATATTAAGAGATATAAAAAGAGGAAACTCTATAATTGGCTTTGCTAATGGATGTTTTGACTTATTACATTTGGGACATCTTTATTTATTAAAAGAAGCTAGTGCTATGTGCGATTACTTGATTGTTGCTGTAAACTCTGACTCTTCAATTAAATCTTTAAAGGGTGAAGGTAGACCTATTGAAACTGAATTAACTAGAATAATGAATCTCTCATTAATACAAGATGTTGATGCTTTAGTAATGTTCAAGGATGATACCCCTTTAGAGCTAATAACTAAGATAGAACCCAATATATTATTTAAAGGTTCAGATTATAAAGGAAAAGATGTTGCTGGGTCTGAAATTGTAAAAAAAAATGGTGGTAAAGTAGTTTTAATTCGTATTTTAGAAGGTTATAGCACTACAAATATAATTAACAAATCTAGTATTTAAAAAATAAAAACATTAAACTTGTAATTATGAATATTATTAAAAAAACTTTAAATGAAATATCACAAAATTTTCTTAAATTAGCTGATCAATCAGTTCCACAAATAGAAAGTGTATTAAAAATTATTATAAATTCATTAGAGAAAAATGGTAAAATAATGTTTTGCGGAAATGGTGGATCTGCAGCTGATTCTCAACATTTATCAGCAGAATTAGTTGGAAGATATTTAAAAGATAGAAAACCCTTACCTTCAATTTCGTTGACTACAGACACATCAGTAATAACTTCTATTAGTAATGATTTCTCCTTTGATGAAATATTTTCTAGACAAGTAGAGTCTATTGGTAAACAGGGAGATGTACTGTACGCAATTACAACAAGTGGAAAAAGCAAAAATGTAATTGCTGCCCTTAAAAAAGCTAAAAGTATGGATATTAGAACTATCTGTATTACAGGAGATGATAGTACTTGTATCGATAATTTTTGTGATGAAGTGATCAAAGTTCCAGCGTCAAGGCCTGATAGAATTCAAGAAATGCATATTGCGATTGGTCAGATTATCTGTGAAGAAATAGAAAAAAAATTATGTTAAAGCCAGCAGCATTTCTAGATAGAGATGGTGTTATTAATAAAGAAAAAAACTTTACATATAAGATTTCAGATTTTGAATGGATAGATGGATCTCAAGAATGTATTAAATTTTTAAATGAAAAAAATTATCATGTTTTTGTTGTATCCAATCAATCGGGTATAGCTAGAGGCTTATATTCAGAAGAAGAGGTTAAACAACTTCATAAATATATTAATTCTGAACTTAAAAAAAAAAACGCTCATATAGATGAGTTTTTTATATCTCCTTATCATCCAAGTTATCCAGAGAAATATAAAGAACTTTTACATCTAAGAAAACCTAGTAGAGGCATGCTTGATCTAGCAGCATCAAAATGGTCAATCAAAAAAGATACTAGTTTTTTGATAGGTGATAAGATGAGTGATATTGAGGCTGCTCATAACTATGGAATTAATGGTCATTTATTTGAAAATGGAAATCTCTTAGACTTTGTGAAGAAATCTGAAAAATTATAAATATTTATTTTTCAGAATAAATTTTTTTGAATGAATGATTGTATTTTCTATTTTCAGCTAGATCAATTTGTTTTTGTCTAACAAGTGAAGAATTTTTTTTTGTATCTGTCTTAGCATTTATACAATATTTACATGATACCCCTTTGATATATGATCTATGTTTCATATCTTCTTTAGTAATTGGCTGTCGACAACCATAGCATTGATCATGTAAACCTTTGTTTAAATTTTTGTCTACTGATACTCTATTATCAAAAACAAAACATTCACCTTGCCAAGTATTTGTTTTTTTATTTTTTTTATATTCTAAATAGTTAAGAATTCCACCATCAAGTTGAGACACATCTTTGAATCCATTCTTTATTAAGTATGATGATGCTTTTTCACATCTAATGCCACCAGTACAAAACATAGCAATAGGATAATTTTTATCTATATTTAATTGTTTGATATATTCAGGAAAATTTCTAAACGATTTTGTTTTAGGATTTAATGAATTTTTAAATGACCCAATACCTACCTCATAATCATTTCTCGTATCAATTAATAAGTACTTACTACTATTAACAATTTTATCCCATTTTTTTGGCGGTATATGTTTTCCAGATTTTTTTTCTGGCTTAATTGAACTATCTCCAATAGTAACAATTTCTTTTTTTAGTCTGATTTTAAGCCTATAGAATGGTATAAATTGATTTTTTGATACTTTAAGTGAAATCTTCCTTATTTTAATAATCTGTTTAATTTTCGTGATAATTACATCTAAGTCTTTTTTAGTTCCTGAAATTGTTCCATTGATACCTTCATTAGCTAGTAAAATAGTTCCTAGTATAAGTTTATTTTTAGAAAATTTCTCTAATATGGTTTTTAAAGATCTAATATTTTTTAGATTCTTAAATCGGTAAAAAGAATAGATATATATTTTTTCTTTAAGCATATTAATATTCTACTGGAATTGGATCAAGTGAACGCCAAAGATACCATGTAGCTACTGACCTATATGGTTTCCATTTACTGCCAAATTTCAAGACCTCACTTTTCTCAATTGGATAATTTAAGTTATAAATATTACATAAGCCTTTGATCATACCTATATCATCAAGTGGAAATATATCAGGCCTACAAAGATTAAATATTAAAAACATTTCTGCAGTCCATCTTCCAATACCTTTTACTCGAATTAGGTCTTGAATTACTTCTTCATCATCCATTTTTATCCAGTATTTAATTTTAATCTTATTTTCAATAAATGCCTCTGCAAGATTTTTAAGATAACCAACTTTTTGCCTAGATAATCCAACTGACTTTAAAGTACTTGTGTGTGTATTAATAATTTGTAAAGGATTCACTTTTGTTATTTTTATTTCTAGCCTGTCCCACACTGATTGTGCCGCCTTTACGGATATTTGCTGTCCAACTATAGATCTTGATAAAGTTAGGAATGGATCTGACTTACTAAATAAAAAATCTGAAGGATAAGATTTGATGATTTTTTCTAATTTTTTATCTTTTTTTGAAAGGTAATTTTTAGCTTCATTCCAAAATATGGGAGGTTTATTTTTTTTGTTAATCATTAACTTATTGTATTGTATGTCTTTTTAAGAAAATATACTTAAATTAAAATATTGTCATCTATTAGATAAAGTGCTTAATTACATTTTAAAAAAAAATAAAATTGGAGATAAAAATATGGCTGATGTAGCAAGTATACTAGCACAATTTGAAGCAGGTA